>Ga0247836_1000276_pt1 | contig 96064 bp, 84 predicted proteins | sample LaCruzMarch2015__4_FD_187116 | JGI IMG/M metagenome (GOLD analysis project Ga0247836, IMG submission 187116) | Freshwater microbial communities from meromictic Lake La Cruz, Castile-La Mancha, Spain - LaCruzMarch2015_14m | ecosystem: Environmental > Aquatic > Freshwater > Lake | place: Spain...
CAAAAGTGCTTAGATAAGACCTTCGATCTTGCTCTCTCTTTTTTCCTCAATTTGTCAAAGAACTGGGCCACTTTTTTTTCCTAAAAAAGTGTACGCCTAGAAATGTGCAATTTAGGTTTATTTTTGCTCATCTGAAATGTTTTCCCCAAAATATCCGCTCCATGCAACACAAACTCGATTCCTTTGCCCGCCTGCTCACCATCATGGATGAATTGCGCGAGCAATGCCCCTGGGATCGCAAACAAACCTTCCAAACCCTGCGCAACCTGACCATCGAGGAGACTTACGAGTTGGCCGACGCGATTCTGGAAGAAGACGTACCCGGCATCAAAGAAGAAATCGGAGACCTGATGTTGCACATGGTGTTTTATGCCAAAATTGCGGACGAGCAACAGGGGTTTGACATCGCCGATGCGCTCAATGCCGTTTGTGACAAACTCATCAAACGCCACCCCCACATCTACGGCGATGTAAAGGTCAAAGACGAAGAAGAGGTCAAACGCAACTGGGAACAGCTCAAACTCCAGGAAGGCAAAAAATCCGTCCTCGCTGGCGTACCCAAATCCCTGCCCGCCATGGTCAAAGCCTACCGCATGCAGGAAAAAACCAAACAAGTCGGGTTTGAATGGGAAAATGCCGAACAGGTTTGGGAAAAAGTAGAAGAAGAAATCCAGGAATTCAAAGAAACCCTGGAACAGGACATGCCCCAAGCCCGCAGAGAAGAAGAATTTGGTGACGTCCTTTTTTCCCTGGTCAATTACGCCCGCTTCGTCAACATCGACCCCGAAACAGCCCTCGAACGCATCAACCAAAAATTCAAAAAACGCTTCGAATACATCGAAGCCCACGCCCACAAATCCCTCAACGACATGACCCTCGCCGAGATGGATCACCTGTGGAACGAAGCAAAAAAAACACCATGAAACTCGACATCCTCGCCATTGGCGTACACCCAGACGACGTAGAACTTTCCTGCGCCGGCACCCTCCTGAGCCACATCGCCAACGGCAAAACCGTAGGCCTGCTCGACCTCACCCGTGGCGAACTCGGCACGCGGGGCACCGCTGAAATCCGCGACCTAGAAGCCGCCGAATCCGCCCGACTCATGGGCGCCTCCGTACGCGTCAACCTGGACATGGCCGATGGATTTTTCCAATACACGCCAGAAAACATCCGCAAGATCATCGCGGTGATCCGCACCTATCAACCCGAAATCGTGCTGGCCAATGCCCTCGACGACCGCCATCCCGACCACGGACGCTCGGCCAAACTCGAAGCAGACGCTTGCTTTTACTCAGGACTGGCCAAAATAGAAACCTTCGATGCCGATGGGCAGCCCCAGGAGCGCTGGCGCCCCAAAGCAGTATACCACTACATCCAGGATCGCAACCTCCAACCAGATTTTGTAGTAGACATCACACCCTACATCGAAAAGAAAATTGAACTGGTGCTCTCCTTTCGTTCACAATTCTACTTGCCTACAGCCGGAGAATTTGCAAAAGAATTGAGTACCCCCATTTCTGGAGCCGATTTTCTGGAATTCCTCAAAGCCAAAGGCCGTTCTTTTGGGCGTGATGCCGGATTTGAATACGCTGAAGGTTACAATGTAGGCCGTACCCCAGGAGTGAAAAACTTATTTGATTTGATTTAATTTAGAAATACACTTAGCCTTGGGAACTTTTTTACCTTGTTTTAAATTATGCTTTTAAATATTTTAAAAACCCTAAAATAGTATTATGGAAATTCTTGATGATCAAAAACGCCAGTTAGATTTCTGGGGCGAAGGCTCCAAGCTTTTTGGTATTTTTATTGTGAACATGTTGCTTACCCTGGTTACCCTGGGATTGTACTACCCTTGGGCGCGCGCCGCAACGATGAAGTACCTCTACCAGGAAACAGAATTTGAAGGCAGTCGTTTTGCTTTTCACGGCACCGGAAAAGAAATGTTTATCGGCTTCATTAAAGCAATTGGCATTTTCGGTGGCCTTTATTTGATTTTATTCTTGTTCATGTGGGTGCAAAAACCTTTGTTTACCCTATTCGGATTCCTGATTTTTTTCACTGGCTTTTCTTTGCTGACCCCCATCGCCATTCATGGAGCGCTTCGCTACCGGATGTCGCGTACATCCTGGCGGGGAATTCACTTTGGCTACCGTGGACAACTTTCTGAGCTGATCCGCATTTGCATCATTGGCTTTTTGCTGACCCTGGTTACCTTTGGTATCTACAGCTTTTGGTTTGAGATGAAGCTGCGCCGATACCTCATCCAAAACATCCGTTTTGGCAGCGTGCAGTTTTCTTTCCGGGGAGACGGTACCTATTGGTTCGGGCTCAACCTGGGTGGTTATTTTCTCACCATTTTCACCTTGGGAATTTATGGTTTCTGGTGGATGAAAGACCGCCTGAAGTTTCAATTTTCCAACATCCGCATCCACCAGGATGAGTCGACCGTTAAAATCAAAACATCCTTCACTGGAGGCAATTTATTTGGTTTGGTGGTGGTCAACGCCATCTTGATGGTGATTACCCTGGGGCTTGCCACACCCTGGATCATGATCCGCAACATCAAGTACATTTTTGACAACATCGTACTGGATGGCCCATTTAATGCCGACGCCATCGAGCAAACCGAAGAAGATTACCGCGATGCCACAGGCGATGATTTGATGGATGCATTGGACATGGGCATGATGTAATCACTCGATATGTACGAATACGAAGTAAAATATTACGACGGCCAATCGTCTCGCAGCAGGAGTGCTTTTCTCCTGCTGCGGGACAGCCATTGGCAATTGATCTTTCGCGACGAAAACGATGCCGAGCAAAGCATTCGTTGGGAAATTGATCAAATCAAGCTAAACGATACCGGAAGTGCCCTCAACACCTTCCACTACGGCGATTTTCCGCACCAAAGTGTGGAAATTGAAGACCCTACCTTCATTGATGACCTCAGGCAGAAATACCCAAACCTGGATTTTGTCAACAAAACCTACCATCGGGTACTGACCGGAGGCTGGAAAGTGATGTCAGGTTTGGCGGTTTTGACGCTGCTCGTTTTCGCATTTTTTGCCCTGGTGGTGGTGCCCAACAGCGCTGCCTTGATTGCAGGACAAATCCCCCGCAGTTTTGAGACCAAGCTGGGCGAAAACGGCTACCAGGTGTTCATGGCTACCGCCCAGGAAGACGTCAAGCGCTCCCTGCTGGTCAATCGTTTTGTAAAAGAGGTGGATTTTGATACCGACTACCCGATCCGGATTACCGTGGTGGAGTCTTCCGAAATCAATGCATTTGCTTTGCCGGGTGGCCGCATCGTCATCTTTTCGGGCTTGCTGGACAAAATGGGATCTGCCGAAGAACTGGCCGCCTTACTGGGCCATGAAGTAGGCCACGTCAAGCTCCGCCACAGCATCAAAGCGCAAATGCGCAGCCTCTCCACCTACCTGTTCATTTCCTTGCTCCTGTCGGACGTGAATGGCGTCACCGCCGTTCTGATGGACAATGCCAATATGCTCAGCAACCTCAGCTACTCCCGCAAACTGGAGCACCTGGCCGATGCCGAGGCACTGACCGTACTGCAACAAAACCACCTTTCACAATCGGGTTTGGTCGATCTGTTTCGCACCCTGCAAGGCGCAGCAGGCAACGAACCCCAATTATTAAAGTTCCTCAGCTCACACCCCCTAACGCAAGACCGACTGGCTTTTGCCAAAAAAGCAGCGGCCAAACAGCGCGGGGTGCGGGAGGATGTTGAGTTGAAGGGGATTTGGGAGAAGATTGAGCGGCAAGGAGAGTAATAACCTGATCGAATGGAAGGATTATTGTTTTTTTGTTTGTTTAATTGGTTTGTTTGGGGTATCTTGCGGGGAGAGTTTTAGAAGAGGCTAACTATATTATCTGTACCGACTAAGCAGAAATACACGCACTTTGCCTGGGGTGACTAAGTGAAATAGGACGTGCAATAGTGCTGATGTTCGCTTCAATAAAAAAGAAAAAGATGATAAAAGAAATACCTGAATACCAAATACTCCTAAAAGAAATCGAAGGGTATAAAAAGCTACTTAACCAACAACGACGAGCAATAAAATCAGTAAAGGAAAGAATTCAATGTCTTGAAAAAAAGTATCAGTTCGTGTTCGACATCTTTTCTGCAACGATTGGGGATTTTGAACTTGAAGACAGGATACATTTGCTATTAAAGAATGTCGGATACCAAAATGTCATTCATCTGAAAGAGGATACAAGGAACCCAGACATTGTAATTGACTACTGTAATTTCAAGACGGTGATAGAGGTGAAAAATACTAAGAACTCATCAATCTCAGAAAACGAAATGTTTCAAATAGTAAAATACAAAAATCGATACCAAGATGATTTTAAAAATCTGATTGTCAGAGGAATTTTAGTGCTGAATCATGACAACCAGTTACAGCCGAGTGAAAGAAACAAGAACCCTTTTGACCTTTACCGTCATCGGGACGCAATTCTAAACAGCTATTCCATTGTAACTACAACTGAATTGTTAAGTGCGTTTCTTTTATTACAAAAAGAAGAACTCACCTTACAAGAATTTGAAAAGGTTGTTCATTCGTACGGGGTCGTCAAATTTTCAAAAAAATTTGTAAAAAAATGCCTGTCAAGCCTATAAGCAAAGTCCGTTCGACCATCAACAATTGGTCGTCTCCACGCAGGGCGTTGAGTAGTATGTTTGCTGTTGTCAGTGCAGGGCGTAGTCAACGTGAAGCAAAACAGCAAGAGACAAAGCTGGGCTTGACACGGCACTTTTAGTACAATTTAATTTTTCAACAGAAAATTCAAATGTTTTTCAAAACTACAATCAAAGGATATGAAAATAATAATATCACTTAGCTTCCTGGTTTTGGCATTTTTTCAAATCGGGAAAAGTCAAACATCCACAAGAGACCAAGTTATAAAGCTTAGTGAGGTGCTTGGCTTCTTTTATGGTCAAAAAATGTCAATAGACGGGATAAAAAAAGAATTTCCTGATTTAAGAAATAGTGCCACGCAAGCCGAATTGAAATGGGAACTTGAATTTGGCAAAGTTGAGAAAGAGATAGAGCGGCGGTTAAGAGAGATTTTAGCAGCAAAGTATGATGAATTCATTGTTCTTTCCAAGCAAAAACTCATAGAAGTTGCCACATTTGGCAACCTATCAAGGTCAGATGCTATTGCCTTCATTGAAAAGGTGAATGAAAGAGCAAAAGGTAATTTTGAAGAGCAATTCAAAGCGAGGGTATTAATGTATCATCCTGATTTTATTAAATACCCACATCAAGAATTTAATCGAGGCTATAAAAATAAGTTTCAATCAACTGGTTATGAAGTCAAATCCAAAGGAATCAAATTAAAGGTTGATTATCCAGCAAGCTGGAAAGAAAGTGAAGGCATCAGACCAAACATACTTTTTAAAGCAATCAGTGAAAATGGCGATGGCTTGATTTCGATAAATATTTTGATTAAGGATTTAGCTCCTGAATTAAAAAGTGCGATTTCGCAGGAAGAATGGAAGCATTTAATCTCTAACGAAGGTAATAAAGAGCTTGCTGATTTGACATTTACAGAGAGCGCATTGATTGAAATGATGAGTGAACACGAAATTGTAAGTCCAAAATTTAGCGAGTATAAACGGGTAGTAATTGACGGAAATCCAGGAGCGAAAATTAATGTTCTTGGCAAAAAAAAGAGATTAGAATACGAAATTCCAATGGCTCTGGAACAGTACGCCATAATTTCAAAAAACTATTTGGTTATTACTACTTTTTCAACCACAGGAATTTCGCTAGAAGAAGCCAAAATTAAATTTGAAAAATACAGATTGATGTTTAGTTTGATGATGAATAGCATGGTAATTTTAAACCGCTACGAGTAGGCAAAATCATTTAAAAATTAAATAAATTGCATCATGAAGATATTGAAAATAGTCTGGAAAGCATTGAAGATAGCTCTCGGCTTGTTGTTTATTGGCGGTGGAATAATGAATATAGGGGAGCTAACGAAATCAACTTCGGGTATCGAAGCACTTGAATATTTGCTCGCCATCGCCCTCTCGTTCTTGATTGGGTACTACCTATTGAAAAGTAAAAAAAAGATAAAAGATACTGAACTAAACAACGCATTTATGGCCATGTCGCCCAAGCCCAACCCTCAAGAGCCAACGCATGGCGGCAAGGCGTGAGTGCAACATTAGCCATAATCCACCACCTCCAAAACCAATGAACACCCCCATCTCAATCGACAAAGCAATCGCAAAAGGGCATATCATGGTAAATTATCCAGTTGTAATCATCATGTGGGGTATACTAGCCGGTTGTTTTTATTTAGAAAATCAAAAAATCGCGCCATTTTGGATCATTCCAATTGGGTTTGTACTTAGTTTTGTATTGGCTTGGCTTTATTGGAGCATCATGATTACCAAATGGAGGCTTTGGGCTTTTGAGAACGTGCGCAATGTGCACGAGTTAAAAGAAAGAGCGGTTCACGAGAAATTAATTTGGCCAGACCATAGTATTTTTGAAAAAACCGAGATCCGTAGTGCTAGCGATAAAGAAAGATGGCGTTTACTGCAAAAAAAGTTTGATAAAGACGATGAATTCATTTCTACAACCAAAAACACGACCTCATACCGAGTAATCAATAAGGATAAAAAATAGCAATTTCTCAAGATTTGGAAGAGAAAACGGTTGATTCTACTCAAGTGGAGATAAATAGGGACAATGCCCCCCAACAAAAATAAAAACCCACAAAACGAATCAAAATCTCCCCAAAATAGTTTACCTTGCAATAGAAATCAAACAAAAAATCAAGTATGATCATTGCCAACCCCATCTACGATGTAGTGTTTAAGTATCTACTGGAAGACGTGGAGATTGCTCGGGAGTTGTTGTCAACCATCCTGGGGGAGGAAGTGCAAAGTGTGGAAGTAAAACCACAGGAAACCTCCACCGAAACGAGTGGGGATATCCGCATTTTGCGTTTTGATTTTAAGGCAGTGATCAAAAAGCCGAACGGCGAAATCAGCAAAGTCCTCATTGAGTTACAAAAGGCCAAAAAAGCCTTTGATGTGATGCGCTTTCGGCGCTATCTGGGTGACAATTACCGCAAAGAAGACGATGTACTCAACGATAAAGGCGATCTAGAAAAACGCCCCTTGCCCATCATCACGATCTACTTTTTAGGTTTCCCATTGAACAGCATTCAGTCGGGAGTGGTCAAAATCAATCGGGAGTACCGCGATGTGGTGACCCAAGAAATCCTGGACATCAAAGAGGATTTCGTCGAGTTGTTGACCCATGATTCTTATTTGATACAAGTACGTAAGCTAGCCAAAGCAGCCCGCAACAAACTGGAGCGAGTACTGCACATTTTCAGTCCGATCTATCAAAGTACAACGGACAAGCACCAACTCGATTTTCAGGGTGATACCAATGATCCTTTGGTCAAAAAAATGGTAGATCGTTTGGGACGAGCCATTGCCAGCGAAGAAATTCGGGACTTGATGGATGTAGAGGATGAATTGGATCGAATTTTTGATCGGGAGATGAAAAAAAAGGATGAAATCATCGCAGAGAAGGAAGAGATGATCGCTGAAAAAGAGGAGATCATTGCAGAGAAGGAAGAGATTATCGCTAAAAAAGATCAGTTGTTGATCGAGGAAAAGAAACGCGCAGAAGAAGAAAAGAAACGTGCTGAAGAAGAAATTCAGAAAAACCTTGAATTGCAAAGGCAAATTGAAGAGCTAAAAAAACAAATCAAGCCCTGAACACCGAAAACAATCGCTCCCCAAAAATTGCATCTAAACGTCGCATTTTCGGGAAACCAACCGTTATGTGCAATACTAGCCACAAATGACAACAGACATCATAGAAATAAACAACTTCATAGTTCTAATTGAGCAATCAAATTCTGAAAAACCGATTGTCCAAAAATGTGAAATTGACGGCGAGGCTGTTGGCTTTGCTTTTTATGGTTCTGGAAATGTAGAGTTGGAAATAAAATATGAAAGTAAAACCAGAACGGTAAAGAACACCACAGGCATTGCCATCTCATTTTTCGGAAATAGCAAAGTTGAATTTTCCCACAAAATAGAACCCAATAAACCGCTACAATCCATTAGTATTTTCTCTAAGTTAAAGCATTTGCACACTTTGCCCGAAGCAGAACACAAGATTTTCAAGGAGTATTTGCCCCAATTGATAAGCCCCAAAGCAAATTTTGTAGAAGGCCCCAGTTTTTACATGACCCCAGACATGCAAAACGCGGTTCAAAAAATCCTGACCACTCGGTACACCGGCGGCATGAGGCTGATGTTCCTGAAGAGCCAGGTAAACGAGCTCTTGGCACATTTTTTTGCCTTTATCTCTATGGACAAAGGCTGCGGCCTTACGGATGCAGATAAAGACAAAATTTTTCAGGCCAAGGAAATCATCGAAAACAACATTTCCAAACCGCCTTCCTTGAACGAACTGTCCAAACTGATCGGGCTAAACAGCAACAAACTAAAAAAGAACTTCAAGGAAATCTTTGGCGTCCCCGTATTTAAGTTCCTTCAAGAAGAACGGCTGAACAAAGCCTATGCCCTGTTGAGCAACAGCGATATGGGCGTACAGGAAACCGCATGGTTTGTCGGCTATGAAAGTTTAAGTTCTTTTTCAAATGCTTTTCAGCAGAAATTTGGCGCCCGGCCCAATGAAATAAAGCAACAGTTCCTTTCAAACAAATCATAGTTCTTTTCGGACAAATGCGGCAATAAATGGGGCAGCATCTTTGCACCATCATTAACGCATTTAAACAAAAGAATTGATTTATGGAAGACAAGAAAATCCTAATCCTTGGCGGAACGGGCAAAACGGGTCGCCGCGTGGCCGAAAGGCTGACCAAACTGGGGTATAAAAATATCCGTATCGGTTCACGGAGCGGAGAACCGCCCTTTGATTGGGAAAACCCAGAAACCTGGGAGGCTGCCATTGACGGAATGGATGCCGTTTACATCACGTTCCAGCCCGACTTGGCCATTCCGAGCGCGGCGGAAACCATTCAAAAATTTGCAACGCTTGCCCGTAAATACGGCATCCGAAAAATGGTACTGTTGTCCGGCAGGGGCGAAAAAGAGGCACAGGCCTGTGAGCAAATAGTCATGGCTACAGCCGATAACTGGACTATTGTAAGGGCCAGTTGGTTCAATCAAAATTTCAGCGAGAGCGTTTTTTTACCCTCCATACTTGCGGGACATGTTGCCCTGCCGAGGGCCACGACTCTTGAACCGTTCACGGATGCCGACGACATTGCCGATGTTGTCGTGGAATCTCTGTTGGACGACCAGCACTCAGGGCAAATTTATGAACTGACCGGCCCAAGGCTCTTGACCTTCCCAGAGGCCGTTGCGGAAATTTCAAATGCGGCTGGCCGAGAAATACATTTCCAAGCACTTACCCTGGAAGAACACGCCGCACAGTTGAGGGCCTATCAACTGCCAGAAGACTATATCTGGCTGGTCAATTACCTTTTCACCGAAGTACTGGATGGCAGGAACGCCAGTGTCACAAACGACATCTCAAAAGTGCTGGGCAGAAAAGCAAAGGATTTTACAGCATTTGCCCGGGAAACCGCTGCAACTGGCATCTGGACTCCATCAAACTAAACAGACATCATGAAGCAGTTTTTTTTGAACAACATCAGAGCAATTTCAGTAGGTGCATTGGTTTGGGTATGCATATTTATTGCATTTTCGGCCCTATCCTATCTTCCTGTCATCAAAGATTCTTTGGATAAACAGGCTTTAATCGTCGCAGTACTCATCGTGCCTTTTGCCGTGTTCGGGGCATCAATTTATTACAAAAACGGAAACAAGGGCCACGGTTTGAAGGTCGGCCTGATCATGGTGGCCACGGCCTTTACGCTAGATGCTTTGATAACGGTGCCGCTGATGGAAATCCCCAACGGAAGGGGTTATCAGAGTTTTTTCGGTTATCCGTTGCTTTATTTGCTTGCTGCGGTTAATGTGTTGAGTGTTTATCTCTATTGGAGGTTAAGGACGAAAATTGTCCGCCAGTAAGATTGACTGCATTAAAGGTAAACGGCGATGGGTAAATCGCTGGCGAACGTAAAAAAATCAAAATTAGGCCCGACAATACATACCAGAAAACAACAAGATTAAAGCTTCCATCCTACATTTGCTTCTTGGTGAACAGCTCCTTATCAAGTCCTTTTTCAACTCAAGCATAGGAATGTTCTCACCGGGTTTTACTGTTCAAGGGGTAGAGTGAGCAACTGTACCCTAGATTCACCACATTTAACCTACTTTATTTTATGGAAGAATTAGTGAAAAACCAGGCAGAGATGGTACATGCCATCGATTCTGTATGGGTAGCGCTATGCGCTGCCTTGATTTTTCAGATGGAAGGTGGCTTTGCCTTGTTGGAAGCCGGATTTGTGCGTTCCAAAAACTCTATCAGCATCATTGCCAAAGTCATCATCGACGTCATTTTCGGTGGAGTAGCCTTTTACGGGGTAGGCTTTGCCATTGCTTACGGGCGTTCCAACGGCTGGTTTGCTTTTGGCGTGGGCATTTTAGATTACGATTTGGGTCTGGGGCTCACGGTGTCAAATTCGCTTTTTTGGTTCATCCAGATGGGTTTTGCTGTTGCGGCCATTTCCATTGTATCGGGTGCCATTGCCGAGCGCATGAAAGTATGGGCTTATGCTGCTTTTGTGACCCTGTTTTGCGCCCTCATTTACCCCATGGCCGCCAACTGGGCCTGGAATCCCAAAGGTTGGCTGGCCCTGCAAGGCTTCAATGATTTCGCGGGTTCAGCAGTCGTACACACCCTGGGAGGTTTTGCGGCCTTGGCAGGTGCCATCGTGCTAGGGCCACGCATTGGCAAGTACAATGCCGATGGATCGATCAACCCCATTCCGGGTCACAACCTGACTCTGGCGGCAGTGGGTGCATTTGTGCTTTGGTTTGGCTGGTTTGGTTTCAACCCTGGCTCTACGCTTGGAGCAGTGGGCAAATGGGAGTTGATTGGCACGGTGGCAGTCAACACCTTCCTGGCATCGGCTATGGGTGGTATTTCCACCATGGTGTATACCCGTTTGCGCCACAAAGCAGTTGACATCACGATGGTCATCAACGGCATTCTAGCAGGTTTGGTAGCCATTACAGCGGGGTGCAACGTGGTTACGCCTGGTGCTGCGCTGTTGATTGGTTTAGTAGCAGGTATCCTGGTTGATATAGCGGTGATCACCATCGATCGGATGCACATCGATGATCCGGTTGGGGCCATTGCGGTACACGGCATCAATGGGGCTTTCGGGACTTTGGCAGTGGGCTTGTTTTCTCTGAAAAACGGGCTGTTTACTACCGGGCAATGGAACTGCTTGGGGGTACAAGCCACCGGGCTTATTGCCATTGCGGTATTTTCCTTTGTTAGCGCCTACATTTTGTTCAAACTGCTGGATAAAATCATCGGCATCCGCGTGCACCGCAATGTAGAACAAGCCGGTATCGACTCCGCAGAGTATGGCGTTGAGGCGTATACCACTTTTGATTAACCACCCTTAAAACGCTTTCAGCATGAAAAAGGTAGAAGCGATCATCAGACCCTCCAAGCTCAAGGCCGTCCAAGCTGGCCTGGTAGCAGCAGATATTCCTTGCATTACCGTGATGCCCGTCAAAGGCGCGGGTTTGCAAAAAGGGTACGCAGAAGTGTACCGCGGCACGGAAGTTCCACTCATCCTGCATTCCAAAATCATGATCATTTGTGTGGTCAGTGATGAAAACCTGGAGAAGTGCATCAACGTCATCCTCGACAATGCCTCCGAAGGCAACATCGGCGATGGCAAGATTTTTGTCTACGATGTACTGGATGCGGTCAGAATCCGCAATGGGGTTCGAGGAAATGATGCGATTCGGTAAAATATTTGGTTGAATTACCCCACCCTGCGGAATGCCTCAGGGTGGGGCCACCAAAGTTTGAATGGCCGTAAAACAAAGTCATGCGCCTCAATGGATTTGAGTGCAAATTTTCTTTTCTTTGAACCATGCAAACCATCGATCAAGTCCTGCACCGTATGATCCAACGTGCTGACGCCTGGGAAAAAACCGGCGATCAACGCTGTATTTTCTTGCGTTGTTACAGCATGATGAGTACCAATATGGCTATCGCCATCACTGAGGGGCATTTTCACGACCCAAAATGGATCAGCACACTGATGCTGCGTTTTGCTGAGTATTACTTTGAAGCATTGGACAATTATGAGCGCCACTCCGCAAAAACCTCCCCGGCATGGCAGCAGGTACACGATGCTACCACTCAGTCCCACTTACACGTGTTGCAATGTCTTTTGCTTGGGGTAAATGCCCATATCAATTATGATTTACCGCTGTCGCTCTACGATTGTTTGCACGAAGAGTGGCCCACCCTCGATCCACATCAGCAGCAACTTCGGCAGGAAGACCATGAAAAAGTCAACCAGGTCATTGCCAGTACCATTGATGCGGTACAGGATACCGTCATTGAGCCGCACGCTCCGGTCATGGCCATTGTAGATCGGGTGATGGGACGCATGGATGAATGGTTGCTATCTCAGCTGATCAGCAGTTGGCGAAACGAGGTTTGGAGCGTGGCCACCAGCTTATTGGATGCCGCAGACCCCAGCGAACGTGAGCTTATTCGCCAGCAACAGGAGCAGCGCGTCCTGGAAAGAGGAGAAAGCCTGAAGGGAGCATTGTAGCTCAACAAATCCCGCTGTGTTCCTGAAAAATCGCTAAACTTTACCTGGTGCTTTCACTCCTTTCTTCCATTTTTTTCGTAAACTTGCCTAGTATTCGACCCAAACAAGACAATGAAAAAAGAAAAATACGTGTGCATCCACGGACATTTTTACCAGCCTCCGCGTGAAAATGCCTGGCTGGAAAGCGTGGAACGTCAAGACTCCGCAGCCCCTTTTCACGATTGGAACGACCGCATCAACTTTGAATGCTACGCACCCAATACCGCAGCCCGCTTGCTGGACAACGACAAGCAAATCATCAACATCGTCAACAATTACGCCCGGATCAGCTTCAATTTTGGCCCGACCCTGCTTTCCTGGATGGAAAAAGCCGATCCTGCCACTTATCAGGCCATCATTCATGCCGACAAAGAGAGCAGAGCGATCATGGGTGGGCGTGGTTCGGCCATGGCTCAGGCATATGGGCATTTGATTTTGCCCTTGGCCAACCGCCGCGATAAAGAGACCCAGGTCATTTGGGGAATCCGCGATTTTGAATCCCGTTTTGGCCGCAAGCCAGAAGGGATGTGGCTCGCGGAAACCGCCGCCGATACCGAAACACTGGAAGTATTGGCTGAAAACGGGATTGTTTTCACGGTGCTTGCACCCCGCCAAGGCAAAGCCATTCGCAAAATTGGCGCCGAAACCTGGGAAAACATTCCCGCCGATAGCATTGATCCACGCCGGGCTTACCTGTGCAAATTGCCTTCTGGCAAAAGCATCAACCTGTTTTTTTACCACGGCGGCATTGCCCAGGATGTAGCCTTCAAAGGCATCCTCAACGATGGCATCAACTTCGCCAAATCGATCTCCAATGCCTTTGAAAACATCGAAACGCCCCAACTTATCCATGTTGCCACCGATGGGGAAAGTTATGGCCATCACCACCGTTCTGGAGAGATGGCACTGGCGGCATGTCTCGATCACCTGGACAAGCATACCGATATCCAGGTTGTCAACTACAGTGTATATTTAAGCAAATACCCCCCGGAATGGGAAGCGCAAATCCATGAAAACAGTTCCTGGAGCTGTGTGCACGGCGTAGAGCGCTGGCGCAGCAATTGCGGGTGCAATTCTGGAGGCAGAGGTGATTGGAACCAAAACTGGCGTGCCCCTCTTCGAGAGACGCTGAATTGGTTGCGGGATGAATTGATTCCCATTTATGAAACCAAAGCTGCAGGTTTCCTCAAAGATGTTTGGGATGCGCGCAATGGTTATGTTGAAGTTATCCTGAACCGGGGAAATGAAAGTGTCTTGCAAAAATTCTTACACACTTACACTTCCCGGGCTTTAGACGAAGCGGAAAAAATTCAACTGTTGAGGTTGTTGGAGCTTCAGCGACAGGCCATGCAGATGTTTACCAGTTGTGGTTGGTTTTTTGATGAAATATCCGGGCTAGAAACGGATCAAATTTTGCAGTATGCCAATCGCGCCATTCACTATGCCGAGCAAGTTGCTGGGGTAAAAATACACGACGAGTTTTTGCGTCGCCTGGAAACCATTCCCAGCAATTACTACGAAAATGGCGCCACCAGTTACCGCAAAAACGTGATCCCTGCTATGGTTGATCTTTCGCGGGTAGGCATGCATTATGCGGCATCTTCGCTGTTTGAAGAGTATCCCGAAAAACTGGAAATCTTCAATTACCAGATGGAAAGTGAGGTTTTTCACCGCCATGAAGGAGGCAATCAGCGAATTGCATTCGGACGAACCAAAGTGCGCTCAAAAGTAACCTTGTCGGAGAAGCCTTTCAGTTTTGCGGTGCTTTATTTGGGGCAACAAAACATCATTGGCCACATCTCGGTAGACATGAACAAAGCGGCTTTTGAAGAAATGGGCAGCAAACTGGTATCCGCTTTTGATAAAACTGACCTTGGCGACGTCGTAGGCGTGATGCAGGATTATTTTGGCTCAGAACGTTTCACCTACTGGCATTTGTTCAACGATGAAAAACGGAAAATTCTTGGCCAAATTTCGGAGCGAAGCCTGAATGCAACGGAGACGGTTTTTCGGGAAATTTACAACGACAACTACCAATTGATGACGGGCATTCAATTGAGCAATATTCCCGTTCCCGAAACGTACCTGACCGCGGTCAAGTTTATCCTCAATCATGATTTGACAGCGATGTTTTCCAATGACACCCTGATCAACATCCGCAGCCTGAAGCGCCTGATCGATGAATTCAAAAAATGGGGTGTCAAACTGACCAATAAATCCAGCTTGCGCCTGACCATGAGTGAGCGAGTGTACCACGAGTTACAGGTCATTTTGCAAGAAAAAGAAAAATCACTGGATCGCCTGCTCTTGCTCAATCAAGCCATGGAAAGTTTGAAAGAAATAGAACTGGAACTGAATACCTGGAAGGGGCAAAACTTGTACTTTTCTTCTTCCCGTCAAATGAAACGCATGCAATTCTCCGTGCATTGGTGGACGGAGTGGACCCGATTGGGTAAACACCTGGGCGTGAAAGCGGTGGAGGCTTAGTCTTAAAACACGAATGGAACATTCTTTATTCCATTCGTGTTTTAAAAAAAAGTTTAACTTTAGCAAGTTGCATTCAAATCAAGTTGTATTCAAATTGAATCTATCAGACATGAAAGCCATCCTAGAATTAAATGAAACCGAGTTAAACAATAAGGTTTTGGAAGTGATCAAAATGGCATTTAAAGGCTTAGATCTGGAAATATCCGTCCAGGTCAAGAATGTTCATGCAATTCCTGCCGATGAATTTGCTTCCCGTATCAAAGAGGCTCAAGATGCCGTTTTTGCTTATCGCTTAAGCCCAAGTGATTTCGATGGATTTTATGATCAAGTTATGTCAAATGAAGAAATCCATTTAGAAAAAGAGTCAAAACAAAACTAACCATGACCACCCTCTACCACCGCCAACTCAACCACATCTTCAACCGCCCCACCACGGAACTCGCGTGGTACTGGTCCGAACATTGGGAGGAAGGCATTTTTGAAGACGAAGACCCCCTTTCAGCCTTTGTCTTTATCGAAGCGCTGCTACAAAACCCGGCGCTTGATCTGGCACCTTATTCCGATGATCAGGTCGCGCTGGGGCTGGAATTTGTATTCAACAGTTCCGTTTCCAACTTAGCCAATGACTTCAAAGTCGCCCCGGTGCCCATAGCGCGCAAGATGGCGGCCTTGCGGACTTTGATTGGCTTGTTTCGGGATGTATTCAATCCACGCTGCGTAGCCAAAGCCTCAGCGGGTTCTAAACAAACCCTCTCGAAACTCAACAACTTCTGCTACATGTTTTGGGACGAATGCCCTTTATCCAGCTGGATCAATATTTCCAATTTCGAAGAAATCAACCAATCCTTTTTGGCGGGATTATCGGAATCAGACCTCAAACAAATGCAATTGCCGGAAGAGGTCATGGAGATGATGCGTCAGCAAGTTGCCCAGGCCAAGACGGTAAAAGTAAAAACGCCCGAAGAAATTACCGCAGACATTCAGCAGCAATACCAAAACCTGGATGCCGAAACCCGAGGCTACTATGAGGCCATCGCCGCAGTGATGCAGCAATGCCTGGAGTTGGACAATCCTGCTTGTGTGGAAAGTGGACTGCATGGATTGGGGCATCTGGCCACTTTTCTACCAGACATCACGATACCGATCATTGATGGGTACTTGAAGCATGCACGGAATCAGGACAAGGCTTTGCTGCGTTATGCGCGTGAGGCACGGACGGGGATGATTTTGTAACCTAAGTTACGACTGACAGTATATCAATAATTGACTTTTTTAAATCGCAATAAACCCTATTCAATATGGCAAGTTATATCGTTAAAGGCAAAATCACCGACCAAAAAGGCCAGGCCCAGTCTGGCTTAATCGTGCGTGCCAGTGATTTGGATTTCAATAATGAAAACGCGCTGGGCAGACCCCGCTAGCACAAGTGTTCACCTGCCCAGTCCCGTTAGTACAGATCAGATGACACAAGTCTTTAATAATCAACGAAAAATATCGCGTTGCCGCTGGTACGACGTCCCTGACTCGTACCATTATTTCCGCGTCTTAGACGCATGAGCATGCACCATACCAAGAAAAAAGTGCCAATCAGTGATTTTGGTTCGTATTTTTCTCCTACTATCTTACATGCTCGCGCGTCTGTAGACGCCGGAATAATGGGAACAAGTCAGAGACTTATTCCAGAGATACACTTGCGCCAGCGGGGTAAACACCTGGGCGTGAAAGCGGTGGAGGCTTAGTCTAAAAACACGAATGGAACATTCTTTATTCCATTCGTGTTTAAAATTTTATTGGGAATACACTATTTCTGCAATCCCAAAAACACATCCCATCCAAAACGCAACAACAGCGCTCCAATCACGCACAGAAAAAACATTCGAACGAAACCATTGCCGCGCAAGATAGCCGTGCGGCTGCCCAGGAAAGAACCAACCATGTTGCACAGCATCATGGGAATGGCGATTTCAAAGCTTACGTAGCCGTGCCACAAGAAGAAAATCAGCGAAAAGACATCTGCCACCACGTTGATGAATTTGGAAATGGCCGATCCGGTCAAAAAATTGTACCCGATCAGGCTGACAAAACCAAACACCAATAAGCTTCCCGTGCCCGGCCCCACCAGCCCATTGTAAAACCCACAAGTGATGCCAATCAATAAGCCATAGGCAGGAATGAGATAGCCTGCCACCTGAAACTGCTCCTGGTGACCCAAATCTTTTTTGAGGTAAGTGTAGATCGCGATGGCCACCATCAGCACCAAGATAATGGGCTTCAGCACTTCGGAACTGATCATGCTGGAAAAACGAGCACCCAAAAACGACATCGCCCCCGCTCCTACTCCACCGTACAACACTGTACGCCAAGGCACTTCTACTTTGCGGGAGTATTGCCAGGCAGCCACTGCGGTGCCCATAAAGGAAGCAAACCGATTGGTGCCGATGATGCGGGGCACTGGAAAACTGGGAAAAAGAATAAACATAGCCGGTGCTTGGATCAAGCCGCCGCCCCCTACTATCGCATCCACAAAACCCGCCATCAAGGCAGCTAAACAAGCGTAAATCATTTTTTTTAGCAAATTTGAGCCAGTAAAGTTAAGAATACCTGCAAAAGCATGGCCATAACCTTGTTTTTGTCACAAAATCGCTTTATATCTGCAACTAAAATCGATAAACATCGTAAACTAAGTATGACGCAAAAAATTACTTTCTCGATTTTCTGCTTTTTAAAACCTAAAATCAGTACAAATTATGACTCAATTCGATTGGCAGGAAGAGCTCAAATCTGCATTACCGCCAGAATGGCTAGATACCCAAGGTAAAGGCGTCAAAATAGCTGTACTAGACAGCGGCCTTAATCTCGATAATCCAGCGTTTAAACATTTTGGCAAAGCCCTTGGACACCGCTACAATGCAACCCTGCCCGGAGATCGAATTCTTTTTGGAGGCAATGACGATGTTTCTGAGCAAAAAACCGACAACACTGATCACGGCACCCCCTGCCTGAGCATCATCAGCGGATTAATCGATGGTGTATTCAAGGGCATTGCCCCTGCCGCTGAAATTTTTGTCATCAAAGTTTCGCGCAAAGTACCTGGGTCTCCCTTTGAATTGTTTCAAGCTCCAGATTTTTTGAATGGCCTGAAAATTGCCAAACAATTGAATGTTGACATTGCGGTTGCGGCACTGACCTATAGCCGGATGAAGTTGCTGGATTTCAACCTTACCAAAGCTCAAGCAGATCAAACAGTTGAGGTATTCGCAAACAACAAAGCTCAATTGTTCTGTTCGGTCAAAAACTACCATATGTTTGTAGAAGGGGAATCCTTATCCGCTAAATACTTCCCCACCTGGAATCCCCATGGCATCAATTGTGGTTATGTTCCTGAAATAGAGCTATTCGAAAAATTGAACCAGGATCGTGGCATGCATTTCTTTTGGGACAATTACAAAGCAGTTGTAAGTGGCGAGTCTGGTGCAGTTGAAACCAAGGATTCTTCGACAAGTTTTGCGACTTATGCTACTGCCGGAGTAGCCGCACTGGCCTTGGCGCACCTCAAAGCAACCGAGAAAGACAACTATGTATCGCGCAGTCGGGAAGACATGGTTGCGCTACTCAGTAAGGTTTGCAAACCCGTTGATACTGCTGGGAGCCACCCTAAATTGACGCTGCTTCTAAACAAACAAAACGACCTCACCTAAAACTTATCCCCATGAAACAACTAAGTTTTATCGCAATTGGATGTCTGTTTGCTTTTTTTGTGAATGCTCAATCCTTGATTGACGATGCGATGGCACTCAAACCCTATTTTGGCCCAAGCGGAAATCGCCTGGCTTTATTGAATGTACCGCCCGATGATGCTCAAAAAGTAGCAGATATCCTGGCAAAATATACGGATCAACCCAACCTTGAACTGGCATTTGAGGACAATATTTTCTTTTCCACCGAAAGAGTGCCCAATGCCAATTTTCGCCTTTTGGGCGATGCTGCGGGGGCGGCGAAAGCCCCCTCTTCGGTGGTCACTTATTTTGCCGACGGCTTGGCCAAATTCATTGCTGCACGTACTAAACAGGAGTTGACCAATGCCTTTTTTCGCAAATTCAAAGCCGATCTCGACAAGTTGCCTGTATTGGATACTCTTTTTCCTTCTACAGGTTTTTTGCTGCGTCGGATCGATACGGAAGTTTATTTTTTTGACCGTTACATCGATCAACTCCGCAATCATTTCATCAAGGATTTAGAACGGCTGCCCAATGGATTGCGGGAACTGGTCCTGGCTGATCGTTCGCGCTTGCGTTCAGGAGAAAGGCTTTGGATGGCCGATTTACTCCAGGTTTCACAGTTGTTTTTGGATGGATTCAACATTCAGGAATCCCTGGCTTACCTGGCCTCTGACCAAACTCAAATGTATACCCGACTGGAAGAAACCAGGGGAGATGGCAACGAATACCGCAAGGTTGCCAACCTTTCGGCGGTTTTCCGTACCACACAACTGTTGGTAGAAGCCGTACAAGTTTATCCTGCAACCCGCTCTTTGCGGGAAGAAGCGCCAGCGGAAGTGACCTGGGTAGCACCTGATAAAATGTACCGGGCAATGAATGACCCGATTACCCGCGATCTAATCCTGGGGTTGCTGTACCAAAAAGGAGGGAAAATCAATTTTTCCGATCCTCAACAACAGAGTGTTGGCTTCAAAGCCGTGTTGGGTTCCGTCAAAGCAGAAGTACCAAAACTGGAGCAATTTAAAAATGCCCTCAATAGTCTGGTGACTGATTTGCAACAAACCACTGCGGCCATCAAAGAAATCAAGGAAATCAGCGCATTGCAGTCCACGGACAAAAGCAGCAAAGTAGCAGCTTATTACCAGTTGTTTGATGGTACATTTGGAGCATTTAAAGCAGGGGTAAAAATCAAAAACCTGATTGCAGGATCTCAAACTAGCGAAGAGAACAAGCTCTTTTTTATAGTTCGTCAACTCTTTGAATTGAACATGCACTTGCGCAGCAAAGCTTACAGTTCCGCAGTAATCAATGTCGGAAACGTGGTAGATACCCTCTCCTGGCACTTACTAAAGAACAAAAGAAAAAACCTAAAGCCAGGAGATACAGTTGCTGTACAGCCTTCTTTTTCCTCCTATTTCTGGCGCTATGGCAGTTTTATGGCAGCCGTAGCTGAAGCCCAAAACTCCGATGAAGTTGCCTATGCCATTGAGCGCATCGCACTCCCTCCGGGTAGCGCTGCCATGAAAAAAAACAGCACTTTCTCCTTGATGATCAATGCCTATGGTGGACTATACGGGGGTGTGGAATATTTGGGACAAGGCATTGGCAAAAAGCGAGAGACAAAAGGCTTGCTGGCCCCCTGGGCACCATTGGGTTTCGACCTCAGTTTTGGCAACAAAAAAGGCAACGGCAGCGTGGGGCTTTTTCTTCCAATCGTGGATGTGGGAGCATTGGCAGCTTTTAGACTGGGCGATTCACAATCGGCGGATGTACCTCAATTGACCTGGAGCAACATCCTTGCTCCAGGTGCGTATGTGGTTTTCGGGTTTTCAAAAGCAGCACCATTGAGTTTGAGTATTGGTGGACAATTGGGACCTAATCTGCGCAAAGTCAACACCCAGGGCATTACTGTTGATGATCAGCGGGGTTACCGCCTTGGGGCTACCCTTGCCATTGACATCCCTGTAGTTAGGCTGTCTGGAGGACACAAGTAGGTTTTAACTTGCAAACCCCAGGTCCATCCCTTAACTTTGTGGGCTATAATCACTGTGTCACCACCCAGCGACTTTTATGGAGATTCTAACCACTAATTTCAAAGAATTGGGACTGGTAGCCCTTACCACGCCCATATGTGCCCTGTTGATCCTGGTTGAAATGTACCTCAGCAATCGGCAAGAAAAACCAGTATACACCTGGCGCGACACGTTTACCAATGTCTACCTTACTGTTTGCCAAATGGGAATTGATGCGCTTACCCGGCGCATCCCTACCTATTTTGCTTTGGATTACGTTTACCGCCACAAACTCATGCAAATTGAGAATCCAGTTTGGTACTGGATTTGGTTGATGATTGGCCAGGATTTTTGTTTTTACTGGATCCACCGATTAGAGCATACTTGCCGCTTTTTTTGGGCAGTACACGTTACCCACCACTCTTCGGAGCAGTTCAATTTTTCGGTAGGTTTTCGTTCCTCTGTCCTGAAACCGATTTATCGTTTCGTGTTTTACCTTCCTCTTCCCCTTCTGGGCTTTGAAGCCAAAGACCTGTTTTTGGCTTTTTCGATCACCCAGATTTACGGCATTTTAGTGCATACGCACGCCGTACGCAATATCCCGATTTACGAGTGGTTGTTTGTTACACCCTCCCACCACAGGGTACATCATGCTTCCAATGTGCGTTACCTCGATAAAAACATCGGCATGCTCCTGATCATCTGGGACAAAATGTTTGGGACTTATGAGGAGGAGTTAGACGATGAGCCCATCCAATACGGGCTTACCAAGCCTGCCGACAATCAAGGCTGGTTCAAGGTGATCTTCCACGAGTACATTGCCATTTGGCAGGATGTTTTTGTAAACTACAAAGATTTGCCCTGGAACCAACGGATTGGTTATGTCTTCGGCCCTCCGGGATGGAGCCATGATGGCAGCCGCAAAACCTCGCGGCAATTGCAGGAGGAATTGGCTAAAAATGAACCAGCAATGCCAGAATACCTGGATGAGCCTGTATTGCAATAGCGCGTTACCCAGGTTTTCTGGCACTCAATAAGCCATAGCACCACAGATTTTTTTGCAGTGCATCGTATTGGTGAATTGTTCCCCAAAGATTGCTGACCTGCACATCGGAGACGATACCCACTTTGTTCAAAAAAGTAGCGGCCCAACGCCATTTGTCACCATGTTCTTTGATATTGAGGATGGAGCGCATGGTATGCTGGGTAATGTCTCTAAAGGTAAAATCGACCATCCCTACTGCTGCGGCATGGGTTTCATGTTCAACCGCAGTATCCAAATCTGGAATCGCCCAACAGTTGAGCCAACTGCGCAATTGCTGTTCGTCTGCTTCCGTATAGGGTCGCTTGTTTCTAAAGGTATCGGCCATCACGAGGCGACCACCTGGCTTTAGCAATCGAAAAGCCTCGCGGTAAAAGTCTATTTTCTGCTCGGCGTGGCATACACTCTCCAAGGCCCAAACCACATCAAAGCTCGCATTTTCAAAGGAGGTTTTGCGGTAATCCGCCAAATGGAAAGCGGTTTGCGCTGCAACGCCCTGTTTGTCTGCATTGCTTTGAGCATCCCTGACTTGACTTTCAACAGGGGTAATACCCACAACCTGACAGTTGAGTTGCTTGGCCAACCAGATGCTCGAACCACCTACTCCACAACCCGCATCCAGCACTTTTTCGCCGGGTTGAATGTGTACCAATTCCGCCATTACTTTGTTCATATTGGCCACTGCTGCTGAATGTTGGGTGGCTTGCTCGTCGTAGTATCCAAAATGAAGCGCATAGGTATTGCGTACGCCCCAAACCCAACGGTAGTCCCAGCGGGTACCTTCGTAATAAGCTTGAACACTGGGGAAAAATGAATTGGCCATGATGATCTGCTTGTTTTGCCAAAGTTAGCCCTTAGCGCACTAAAGTCAATGAACCTTTGACTATTTCTACTTTTCCAGTTTTCAGTTTCGCTTCTGCCATGAAAACATATACCCCAATCGGAGCTTGTTTATCCTTGATAAAACCATCCCAGCCACTGTTTTCGTCTGCGCCAAGGTTTTCACCCGAAAACACCATCGCCCCCCAGCGGTCAAAAATACGTAAGCTACTGATTTGCGCTACCTCAGATCCATAATAGATGGTAAACCGATCATTCAGGTTGTCTCCATTGGGACTAAATACATTCGGAGCAAAAATGCGCAAGCGTTTTTCTACTATTACGGTAAGAATGTCTTTGAGTAAGCAGCCATTGGCGCTCTTTGCAATGAGTTGATAGGTTGTTGTAACAGAAGGGCGCGCAATGATGGAAGCAACATCGAAAGGTTGAAAATCTGTTCCAGGTTGCCAGTTTACCGAAGCAGGAGTGAAGTTGAGCTGAGGTTTGATGACCACACTATCCCCAGCAAAAATGCTTAGATTGGGTCCCAGTTCCAGACTCAGTTCTGCACTATTTGAAATTCGGACATTGCGTTCGGCGATGCAATTGTTCCCATCTCGCAGGCGCAAATTTCTGGTTCCAGAAGCAAGATCTTTCAAGGTTAAAGTGCCAGAAATGGTAGAAAAAGCTGCTCCATCCAGCGAATAAGCATATGGCCCTCCGGCTCCGGTGACGTTCAAAATTTGCAATTGATTGACCTGTCCGGGGCAAACCGCCGAATCTACCGCAACCTGAAACCGCAAGGAATCGGGCTCCGTCAAGGTTACACTAACAGGAATAGCCTGGCAACCAGCGCTATCGGTCACCACCACCTGATATGCTCCTGGCCCAAGGTTGTTGATGCTTTGGGTATTGGCGTTGTTGTTCCAGGCATAACGATACGGCCCTTTTCCACCTCTTATCTCTACCGTTGCGCTGCCGTCTTTTGCCCCAAAGCAGCTGATGTTGAATCGCCCAAAGTTACTGCTGGCCCTTGCAGTAGCAACCGGTTCGCTGATCGTGATGGTTGCGGTGCTATTGGTGGGGTTGGTAATACAGCCTCCGGTTGTAGCCTGAACGGACAAGAGTTTGAAGGTAGAGGTAGTAGATAAAATTACAGGAAGCACCGTTCCATTGCTTACATTGTTGAACGGAATGGTATCTCTGCCATTGGTGATGGTCAAATTGAAAACAGCTGCACCACTCAATTGAAACTTCAAGCGCCCTGCACCTCCGCCACAAATGGTGGTATCGCCACTGATGCTGCCATTGGGTCGGGGAGAAAAGTTTAAATCAACCACGATGATGCTATCACAGCCAAAGGAAGTACTCAAAAACTCTATTCCTTGTGGTCGACTTTCATCGTACACTGTTCCGTTCACCGTCAACTGTTCACCCTGACACAGGTTGCGGACAATGCGCAAGGTATCTGCATTTTGACTAAATACATTGGCCTGTATGTCAATCAAAGCAGGACAGCCATTGCCATCGATGATGGAGGTAAATAATATATTGGCTTTGCCCGAGCGCGTAGGACAAAAAACCAGGGTATCCTGGTTGTTGTTGGTTACCAAGCCGGAAGGGACAATACTGCCTCCATCATTGACAATGTACCCTAGAATGAAAGGTGCTTTCCCTTGCAAAGACAGTGGCAAGCGGGCACAGATTCCTCCACAAACGGTATCGCCAGCAGTAGTTGTGAGTTTGGGCGCAGTAGCCAATTGCAATACTATTGATGTGGCTTGACTTCGGCATACGCCATCCGTAGTAATGGCAAAGATGGTTGCATTTCCCGAAACAAATTGATCCGGGTTTTTGATGGTGTCCCGCAGGGTTATGTCCCGGTACCATTGCACGACCAATCCCGTGTTTCCCCGAATTTGTCCTTCCAGTGCGGTCAAAGAAAAAGTTGCTTGCTGGCCCGCACCCATACAGGCTAATACTGGATCTACAATGGGTTGAATACTTACTCCCGTGGTAACTGTTACAGTAACCGGACGATCAAAATTGGAATAAATTGGACATCCTTTCGCATCAGTAACGGATACGATAAAGAAGGTAGTGGTCTCTCCTACTTTAATAGCAATTGAATCATTGTTTTGAACATTGTTGACCTTAAAGGTGTCCAATCCATCGCTGTATTCCAGAATAAATGGCCCTCCCGTTGGTGGAAGGCTTAATTTTAAAACCTCATTTATAGTATCGCACCCCTGGCAAGTTGTACAACGCATCCCAATCCCGCTACTGGCAATGGGGATACTGGTTGGAATAATGGGTAATGCAGCACATCCGGCAAAAGTTCTCCAATTGTTCGGATTTGCAATGCGGGAAATCCATTCCAATTGGGTTGTGCTGCTCATTGCACCAACATAAGCAATAAAATCGGTCGCATTTCCGGTAGGAGCCATATTAAAGCAACTGGCGACATCGGGATGTAGTTTGGAATCTTGCGGATCGTTATTGTTGAGCCATTGGGTTTTGGTATTGAATCCAAAAAGAATCCGGCCTCCGTTGTAAGTCGCATCGTGGCTAAAATTTCCAACTGAACTAGTTCCCTGATTCCATCTTCCGCCTTGCATAAAATAAAATTGATCGCCACCCGAATTGAGGTTAACTGAGTTGATGCTTCCTTGGGTTGCAAAACTCCAATTCGCATCTGGTAACAAAGCGCGGTATGGATTAGAGCCTATTGGTGGAAATTCAAACGTGATTACGGTACCAGCAGGAATGAGTGAACCACTGCGGGTTGCTCGTAAAAAACCCTCAGAATTGCCCCATTTTCCAAGCATAGCCCTTTCCCAACCATTGTCGGTAATATCAATGGTGGTACCAGCCGTGATGTCTTTGAAGCAAATGAAACTGATGCGATCCGCCGCCGTTCCGCTACACAAGTTATTGTTGGCGTTTACCTGAATAATGGCCAAATCACCAGGATCTAAACGGGTTTGGGCATTGATCCAACCCCATTGTAATAAAAAAAGCAACAAGAATAGGAGTGGCCGAATGGCAATAGGTTTCATGGATAATTGTTTATGTACTGGTTTTTAGGGCATTGAAGTTTTAGGCGTTCAATTAATCATGAGCGAAGCCTAAGTCCATCAAACCCTAAAACTTAATTGACAAACGACCAACTACATCGCCAAAGTGTTAATCCAAGATTAAGTTTATTTTCAGTTGTTTTTTTTATAAAAAGACTTATCTTTGCAGACACTTTTGACAAAAGTTCTTTAAAAATGAACGGGCTCACACCTTTTTCCTTACCAATCAAGGGTTTGCGCGACGGGATACATGAGTTCCAGTATGAAATTGGAGCAGAGTTTTTTGCCGAGTTTCCGGAATCTCCGGTACAAGAGGGAAAACTTTCTCTAAAAGTAATCTTGGATAAACAACCAACGCTCTTTGTACTCCATTTTGATTTTGCAGGTACAGTTCGCACAGATTGTGACAGGTGTCTCGCTGAAATCGACCTTCCCATTGGCGATCAACAAATGTTGATTGTCAAACTGAGTGAAGAAAATGAAGTGGAAGATCCCGAGGTCATTTACATTCATCCCGAATCTTCAGAGTTGAACGTAGGCACTTTCGCCTATGAATTCATAGTTCTGGCGATTCCGATGACCCGAACTTACGATTGTGTAGCAGACAACAATCGGCAATGCAACATGGAAATGCTCGATATATTGAGTAAAAACCTGGTAGAAATTGCCGATGATGTACAGGATGATCCAGAAATAGATGAAAATCCAATCTGGAGCGCCCTCAAAGACTTGGATATTAACAACACTAACGAACGGGATTGATTCCCGATAAATTTTGGAACGATGGCACATCCCAAGAGTAGAGGTTCGAAGCAGAGGAAGCATAAGCGTAGAACGCACTTCAAAGCGGTTGCGCCGAACGTGGCTACTTGTAAAACTACAGGTGAAAAACACCTGATGCACCGCGCATATTTCGACGCGGAAGGTAACATGTTCTACCGCGGCAAGATGTTTATTCAGTCGAAAGAACAAGAGCAGGAAGAAGAGCAACAATAAGCCCCTTCGTCCTGAAAGGTTATAGAGACAACAAGAAAACAGCTCCCATCAAGTGATTTGATGCGGAGCTTTTCTTGTTGTGGGTGTATGTTATAGCCCATAGATAGTTCACGAATAGCCCCACGAAGGCCCTACGAGTAGCACACGAATTACCCACGAATAAATTCGTGGGTTGTGGTTCTGGGTGCGCTCCCACGGCTAAAGCCATGGGTTGCGTGCTTCCAACCCAGTACATTCTGCTGCGCGACTAAAGTAAGTGCAAAAACCAGGGGTTGCTTAATTTTTTCATGATTTGATTATCTTTGCGCCGCAACCCACGAATTTATTCGTGGGAGCGCACACGACCACCCAACCCATGAATTTATTCGTGGGACATTCGTAGGGTTCGTGAAAAAAGCAGCAAACAACCATGAAAAAAATCATCAAAACCGATAAAGCACCTGCGCCTGTAGGCCCTTACAACCAGGCCATCATCCACAATGATACGCTTTACGCTTCAGGTCAAATTGCACTTGATCCGGTCTCTGGTGCATTGATCACCGAAACCATTGAGGCGGAAACGACTCAGGTAATGAGCAATGTACAGGCCATTTTGGAAGAAGCAGGACTCTCGTTTAAAGACGTGGTTAAAGTATCCGTTTTTGTTACCGACATCAATAATTTTGGGCGCATCAACGCCGTATATGCCACTTATTTTGACGAAGCTACCGCACCTGCCCGCGAATTGGTTCAGGTGACAGCTTTGCCCAAAGGTGGAAATGTAGAAATTTCTGTAATAGCCGCTTTTGACTAATCACGATCCAGCAACAATGAGCGATAAAAAACGCGTACTCTCTTGCATTCAGCCCACTGGTGACATGCATTTTGGCAACTATTTCGGTGCCGTAAAGAATTGGGTAGACTTGCAGGCCGAGTATGAATGTGTATATGGCGTAGTGGATTACCACGCCATGACCATGCCTTACAATCCCATCAAATTGCGCGAAAATACCTGGGAGTTGATTTTCAACCTCATGGCCGTAGGGATTGCCCCCAACAACCTCTTCATTCAGTCTCTCGTACCTGAGCATACCGAATTGTGCTGGATTTTCAACTGTTTTGCTTCTTATGGCCAGTTGTCGCGCATGACCCAGTTTAAAGACAAAAGTGCCACTTCTTCGGAAGGCGAAGACGGCTTCATTTCTGCTGGATTGCTAGACTACCCCGTTTTGCAAGCTGCGGACATTTGCATTTACCGCGCAGATTATGTGCCGGTTGGCAAAGATCAGGAACAACACCTGGAATTGGCCCGCAACATCGTTCAGCGCTACAACAATCAGGTGGGCAAAGAGTATTTGGTAATGCCTGAGCCTTTGTACACCGAATTTACCAAAATCACCTCTACCGCTGATCCAACCCGCAAAATGAGCAAAAGTGCCGGTGAAAAGCACTACATCAGTCTCTTTGCAGACAGCGACAAGATCCGCAAACAGGTACGTTCAGCCGTAACCGATACGGGTGAAAATTCTGGCTCAGAGATGAGTCCTGGGGTGAAAAACCTGTTCGAGTTGCTGAAAGCTTGCGGAAAGTTGGATGCCTATGCTGCCCTAAAAGCAGACTACGATGGAGGCAACCTAAAATACGCTCCACTCAAAGAAGCGGTAGCAGAAGCACTGGTTGAAGTATCCGAAACGGCCCGCAACCAACGCGCTGAACTCAATACCCGCAAAAAAGAAGTCAAAGAGGAAATCAAAGCTTCTTCGGAACAAATTCGCCGCCGAGCCCAACAAACCCTGAGAGAGGTAAAGGATTTGGCAGGGCTGTTGAACGTCAAATATTAAGGTTCTAATGTTCCTGAGTTCGATGGTTCAGCCGCCGCCGGTCACTTCAACCACTGGTCACTGAGCGAAGCCGAAGTGCCAGTGGCTGAAGTGACGGTGGCGGCTGAACCATCGAACTCAACAGCCTTGGAATCCCCAAAAAAACTCTACCAATGAAAATCATCTGCATCGGGCGCAACTACGCCGAACACGCCAAAGAACTCAACAACGCCGTACCTGAAGACCCCGTAGTGTTCATGAAGCCACCTTCTGCACTGCTTGTGGGTGATAAACCGTTTTATTACCCAGAATTCACCAAGGATCTGCATTACGAAGGAGAAATTGTATTGAAAGTGTGCAAAAATGGCCGCCATGTACAGCCAGAGTTTGCCCACGAATACTACAATGAAATCGCCTTTGGCATTGACTTCACCGCCCGCGATATCCAGGCCAAATGCAAAGCCAAAGGCTTGCCCTGGGAAATTGCCAAAGGATTTGATGGCTCAGGTGTATTGAGTGATTTCGTTGCGTTGAGCGAGGTGGAAGATCCAAAATCCATCCGTTTTGAACTCAAAAAAAATGGTCAGGCCGTACAGCAAGGCAATACCGCCGATGTGATTTTTTCCTTTGAAGACATCATCGTGTACGTCTCCAAGTTTTTCAAATTACAAATGGGAGACATCATTTACACGGGTACGCCAGCAGGGGTTGGCCCGGTACAGTTAGGTGATACCCTGGAAGGATTTATTGAACTGAAAAGCGGCAACCAGCAGTTTCTGACTTGTGAGATAAAGTAATTTAATGTCTAATTAATGCTGCGGCTTTTTTTTCTAATAAAATATTGAAAGAAGCCACAAAGTCGATTCTACTTTATCCCAGGTTGTTTTATTTGGGTCGATCGGGTTATTTTTGCTTTCATGGAATGAAGTTGGATAGCCATGGCCTGAATTAAAACAAGCCCCCATTATTCACGTAGTAAAAATAGGAGTTTCCACCACTAAACGTCCAATTGGTGGCATTAAAAGAACCATTCCCGGTAGCACTGCCCTGAATTTTGTAAGCTTGTACCGCCTGCCCACTGCGGTTCCAGGTCAAGGGGCTGCCACTTACACAGGTTTCCGGCCCGAGGTTGACATTTTTCAAAAAATAAGCATGGTTGAGTCCATATACTTTGCCAATGCCATTTTGGTCGATGCACACCGCCGTTTGCTCATCTACCCCAATTCCTTTTACCGTGGTATAGCCAAAATCTTTCATCAAACGCGCCATAAAGGTGATGTGCCTCCCTTGGCGGTCGCGTTGGGTATAGTGTGAATCGGTGATGGTATTTTGTAAGTGGGTAGCCGCAAGAAAGTCGTTTTGCCCCAGCGTCACAAGACTGTTGTATGGATTAGCGAGGGCTTGAGCAGTGGTTACACTACCCGTTTGGGCGCTGTAGTAAGCGGAGCCCAAAACGGCCAATCCCGCACTCGTCCCTCCAACGGGTGCCCCTTTGGTATTCAGCAGGTAATTGATCGCCGTTTCGGTGGCTGAGTTTTTCCAATAATTTACATAATTCCACTGGTCGCCACCTGCGATGAAAAGTGCCTCAGCAGCCCGAATTTTATCGGTCACACTAGCCAAGTCCGCCTTAGCCCGGCTATCGATGATGATGGTTTCGACAGAGTTGACGGGCACCATGTCGAACATGTACTGGTTGTATCCATCCGCACCAGAGGAACGAATGACGACGATGTCTCCCCCACCACTGCGGGTCAGCAACCAGGCAATGGCTGCGTCTACATCGGTGCTACCACCCATCAGTACCAGGCCAGGGGTAGGGGTGGGAGTCACATCAGCGGCATTTCCGGTCAGGTAAGTCACGACCTTTGGCACTTTTGCGGAGAGTTCACCAACAACTTCTTCACTGCGAATGATTTGATTGTTTTGGGAACAAGCCAGGTTGAAGGTCAACAATCCGAGCAGCAATAGTTGAGCTGTTTTATTTTTGCGCATAATTGAGCGTTAACTTGTTAAGGAAAGTAAAATACAAAAACCGCCGATTTCAATTGTCATTTCTTTTTATTTATCTTGATTCAACAGTCTAGACACCAAGTTTTTGAGGTTCGTCGTTTTTGTAAAAATAAAACTCGATCCATGTACAGAACACTTAATTTCTTAAGGTAAAGACCGTGATCTCCGGCCTCACCATAAACCGAACCTGCCACAAATGCCCCAGTGCACGATTGATGTACAGCCGGCGTCCATCTTCCAGGTCGATTTCGCCGGAAGTGTATTTTTTGTACTTTACAGGCAACATAGGTGGAGTCAAGCAGTTTTTGACTTGCGATATCAACTAGCAGCAGCAAGAATTTTTCGTTAGCGGATTTTCTGGAAGAATGCTTTCAACAATTGACTGCATTCATCATTCAGCACCCCATACTCCAAGGTAGTTTTGGGGTGCAGCAATTCTTTGCCTATGCGCATGAAGCCGCGCTTGTCATCCCCTGCGCCATAAACCAGTCGCCCCATTTGCGACCAGAAGATCGCTCCTGCGCACATGTTACAAGGCTCCAGCGTAACATACAGGGTGCAATCTGGTAAGTATTTGCTATTGAGATAGTTGGACGCAGCGGTAATGGATAAAATTTCGGCATGCGCAGTTACATCCAAGAGTTTTTCGGTAGTATTGTGCCCGCGGGCGATGATGCGATTTTCGCAGACAATCACTGCGCCTACTGGAATTTCCCCTTCATCAAAAGCAGCTTGAGCTTCTTTCAGAGCCTCTCGCATAAAGTATTCATCTCCGCGAAAATGTAACATAATTGCTTATATTTGCCGATCGTATTGTCGAAAATAGCCGTTGAATTCTTCAGCGAATGTACGTTATTTTCTTTTTATCCAGACAATTCCTATTTTTGCACCGTTTTAGCGGAAAGGGACACACGAAGAGGTTTATTTCCGTAAGCATTATCTATAATAATTATCAAGACCATGCCTTATTTATTCACTTCTGAATCAGTATCTGAAGGGCATCCAGACAAGATCGCCGATCAAATCTCCGATGCATTGATTGATCATTTCCTGGCATTTGACTCCAGTTCTAAAGTTGCTTGCGAAACGCTTGTAACCACAGGTCAGGTAGTGCTTGCAGGTGAAGTTAAATCAAAAGTATACCTCGATGTGCAGTCGATCGCACGCGACGTCATTCGCCGCATTGGCTACACCAAGTCGGAATACATGTTTGAAGCCAACTCTTGTGGTATTCTTTCGGCTATTCACGAGCAATCACCAGACATCAACCAGGGCGTAGAACGCGCCAATCCTGAAGATCAAGGTGCGGGTGACCAAGGCATGATGTTCGGTTATGCCACCAACGAAACCGACAATTACATGCCGTTGCCTCTTGATTTGGCACACCGCATTTTGTTGGAGTTGGCGTATATCCGCAAAACCCGTCCTGATTTGATGCCTTACTTGCGTCCCGATGCAAAAAGCCAGGTGACCATCGAATATTCTGATGATCATCAGCCTATTCGCATCGATACGATTGTGGTTTCTACCCAGCACGATGATTTTGCTGAAGATGCAACCATGTTGAACCGCATCCGCGAAGACATCATTCGCATTTTGGTTCCACGTGTTAAGGATCAACTGCCTGAGCGTTTGCAAGGTTTGTTCAATGATGAAATCACTTACCACATCAACCCAACGGGCAAGTTCGTTATCGGTGGCCCTCACGGCGACACTGGTTTGACTGGCCGTAAAATCATCGTAGATACTTACGGTGGTCGTGGAGCACATGGTGGTGGTGCATTTTCAGGAAAAGATCCATCCAAAGTAGACCGTTCCGCAGCTTATGCTACGCGCCATATCGCCAAGAATCTGGTTGCCGCTGGTGTTTGTGATGAGATTTTGGTACAGGTTTCTTACGCCATCGGTGTGGCCAAACCAACCAACATCTATGTCAATACTTACGGTACTGCCAAAGTAAATCTGAGCGATGGAGAGATTGCGTTGAAAGTAAACGAGATTTTTGATATGCGCCCTTACGCCATCGAAACTCGCTTGAAGCTGCGCACACCCATCTACTCTGATACGGCAGCATACGGCCACATGGGACGTACTCCTGAGGTCAAAAAGGTGCAATTGCGCGATGCAACTGGCCAATTCGTAGAGCTCGAAGTGGAAACCTTTACCTGGGAGAAACTGGATCACGTGGACAAAGTAAAAGCAGCATTTGCACTTTAAGCATTTGCGCAATATATACTCGATTATTGGGGGCGACAATCTGTGCGATTGCCGCCCTTTTTTTATGGTTTAGACATGCGCTATACCCTCAAAAATGTCTTCTTCAAGTACAAGAAGTACAAAAAGCCCCATTTGACCAGCACAAACATCAAGGAGGCAATGACCAATTTGTAAGGCTCACTAAACAATTGAATCAACCATTTGAAGAGCGCTTCAGTGGTAAAATGAAAGTCAATGAACCCTTCGGACAGGTAAATCAAAATGGAATTCATCCCGATCACGGCGAAGAAAAATGCCCAACTGCGGTAGCCCAGCACATCAATCACATAATAAAAAACGGACAACAACAAGAGGCTAAGGCCGCCTACTTGCAGCACAAAAGAACTCGTCCACAGGTTTTTGTTAATGGGAAAAATCAAATTCCAGAGTTGGGCCAACACTAAAAATGCAATCCCCATGATGGCCAATTGGAGGGTTTTTCGTTGTTGGCTGAGGGGGCTGTTTTTCAATAGATTGCCTGCATAAATTCCCAACAAGGCCGTACCAATAGCCGGAATAGTGCTCATCAGTCCTTCGGGATCATGGATGCCCAAATGCAACCTGCCCGGAATGATCATGCGATCAATGTAAGATGCAAAGTTGCCTTCCATCGTGAGGTCTCCCATCGCAAATCCTGGAGCTGCGGTGAAGGTCAGCAAAAGCCAATATCCAATCAGCAATGCACAAAACCAGATGATTTGCCCTGTTTGTTTGGTATACAGATAGATGATGTTGGCAAACATATAAGCCAGCCCAATGCGGCCCAATACGCTGGGAAAACGGATATCAGCCAGTGGACGAAACTCCAGGCCATTGTTGTAAATAATCCCCAACAACACCAGTACCAAGCCCCGCCGAATGACGCGCAGCAGCAACTGTTGCTTGGGTTTTCCTTTCTCCAAATCCCTACCTACTGAATAAGGTGTTGCCACTCCGGCAAGAAACAAAAACAGCGGAAAAATCAAATCGTACAAATGAAATCCATTCCAGTCGGGGTGAGTCAACTGGTTGGCGGCGGCTTCCCAAATGGGAGAACCCGTAGCTTTGGCCAAATTGTGCACGATTTCTTCGGCACCCATGATCCAAAACATGTCAAAGCCCCTCAGAGCATCCAATGAATACAAGCGTTGTCCAGTAGCGGGAGGTGTCATTAGCAGTGCGTTTTTAAGCGGTGACCAGGAACGAAAATGTGACTTTATTTTAATTCTGTCCCTTAGCAAAGCTACTTAATTTTTCAAGGCTTCCTTTCTATTTCCTTACTCAAAATCGACAGTTATTGCGCATTTTCTGCCAACACTCGACAATTATCGAATTTGGACAAACTTTAAATTCGTTTTTCAAGAAATTGCATTTTTATTTTTCTAATTGATCATTTGTATTTTGTAAAGTCGACTAACTATCAATCCTATGAAACTTGGATTAAATTTACCTTGCTTGCTGGTCACCTTGCTGATCATTTTGAGTCACCACTTACCCGGACAAGAACTTCCAACGGGATTCATCCAAACCCAATTGGTTGATGAATTAGACCCGACTTCCATGTCCATCGCTCCTGACGGACGCATTTTCATCACCGAAAAAAATGGTAAGATCCGCCTCGTTATAGACGGTAGTTTGCAAGCCGCTCCCTTCTTGAGCATCAAAGTGGACAATTTCAACGAAAGAGGACTCAGCGGGTTGACCTTTGATCCAAATTTCGAAGCCAATAGCTATTTCTATGTTTATTACACTGTACCCGGCAACAACCGCAATCGCCTCAGTCGATTTACGGCCAATGGCAATACCGCCATCCCCAGTAGTGAGAAAATTTTGATCGAATTCGAACCCTTGGCGGGGGCAATCCACAATGGAGGAGGAATGGCCTTTGGAAAAGATGGAAAATTGTACATCGCAGTGGGAGATGGGAGTGATGGCAACCTGGCCCAAAATCTGAATTCTACATCTGGCAAGGTTTTGCGCATCAATGCAGATGGCAGCATTCCTGCCGACAATCCTTTCATGGTTCCAGGAACTACCCAAAAGTCGCCTGTTTGGGCACTGGGTTTTCGCAATCCGTTCACTTTTGCAATAGATACAGTGAGCGGAAAATTGTTTGTCAACGATGTGGGCAATTCCTTGTGGGAAGAAATCAACGAAGTGGGTCGTGGCACCAATCACGGTTGGCCACTTATTGAAGGCTTGCGCCACAACGAAGTGCAACCCAATAATTACCGAGATCCATTGCATGCTTACTCACACCAGGAGGGTTGTGCCATCGTTGGTGGTGCATTTTTTAATCCGGCTACCACCACTTTTCCCGATAAATACAAAGGCAAATATTTTTTTGGGGAATATTGTCAGGCACAAATCAGGCTTTTAAACCCCACAACTGGAAAAGTAGAAGAAACATTTTTAACGGGTACTCAGCGCCCTGTGTCCATTCGCCTGGGCCCCGATGGCAATTTATACTACCTGACCAGAGGAACCAACCGCGGTGGCTCAGTATACGACAACACCAGTGCGGGCGATGGCCAACTGTGGAAAATCGAATACCGGGGCAATGGCAGTCCGATAGTTTCGATCCAGCCCAAATCAACCCTGGTAGCCATTCATGAAGATGCCTTTTTTACCACCGGGGCTTCGGGTGATGCAACGTTGAAATACCAGTGGTACAAGGAGAATCAGTTGCTTCCTGGTGCTACCGATGCCATTTTACGCGTTCTCAACGCCCAGTTGGCCGATGATGGCAGCAAATATTACTGTGAAATCAGCAATGACAAAGGAAAAGTCGTAACCCGCTCCGCCACCCTCACGGTAACGCCCAACACTCGACCAAGCATCCTTTTTTCAGCACCTTCATCTGTTCAACGGTTCTCAGCAGGAGATACCATTTATTACAAAGCAAGCGCCACTGATTTGGAAGATGGCCTGATCGATCCTTCCTCTTTGCAATGGAAAATTGATTTCCACCACGATGATCATGTACACCCGGCCATTGGCCCTGAAGAAGCCGCACTCAAGAATTATTTTGTGGTTCCCCGTTCTGGAGAAACCGCTGTTACGGTTTACTACAGGATCTATTGCACGGCGAAAGACAAAGAAGGATTGGCCAAAACCGAGTTCATCAATGTGCTTCCCCGCAGAACTTCCTTTGCGGTGCAAACTTTACCAGCGGGGATTGAAGTGAACATTGATGGCAGCAATACGCCTGCGCCTATTGAGGTAAACAGCGTGCTGGGAATATTGAGGGTCATCTCTGCGCCAAAAGCCGTTTTTCAGGGCACCAAAATCTTGCATTTCAAACGCTGGAAAGAAATCAATTCAGACCAGCCCCTGGTGACGTTTTTCGCTGGCGAAATACCGAGCTTGACCGCCGAATATACCGAAGAATCCTTAAACATTGGCAAAGGCAATGGCTTGCGGGCGCTTTACTTCCAAGGAGAAGTTGATGCATTGTTGAATGGCAAAATATTTGATACCCAACCTGTCGTCATCCGAATTGATACAACTGTAAATTTCAATTGGGGCATGGGTTCTCCGGCTTTAGGCAGAATTGCCAACGACTACTTCGCGGTACGCTGGCTGGGAGATCTGGAACCCATCTTTACAGAAGATTATTATTTTCACTTGCCTACCGATGACGGAATCCGGCTCTGGATCGACAATAAGCTGATCGTAGACAACTGGAATTACCAACCGGTTACAGAGGTAATTTCTCAACCGGTTCGACTTGAAGTAGGAAAGCGCTACCGGATAAAAATGGAATATTTTGAAGCCGGTGGTGAAGCGGAAGTGCGTTTGTGGTGGAGTACCCCAGTATCGGATAAAGCACCCGTGCCCAAGTCTCAGCTTTTTTCGGATCCAACTCCCCTCGATCTGTTGAATAAAAGCAAATTTTCCTATCGCTTTTTCCCTCAACCCATGGAGGAAAAAGTCAGCTTATTTGTTCGATCTGATTTTTCTAAAACCCTAACTTTGCGCCTCAATGATGCCAGTGGCCGCATGGTATTTGAACAAATGCTCGACATTCGAGTAGGTACAAATTTGCAAGAAATCAATATTGCCCACCTGACGCCAGGGGTTTATTTCGCCCAATTTTTGGATGGTCGCAATGCTTATGAAGCGGTAAAGCTGATCAAGGTAAAATAGGAACAGTAGTCTACTTTTGGATGGCCTTGTTTTCAAGCATTACAAAAGGAATCCCTTTTTGAACCCAGCGCCCGATCTCACCCCGATCGGGAATCACTTCAAAAGCCAGGGAGCCTAAAGCGAGGTCAACGTCTCCATCCAGGTCAAAATCACCGCTGTCCATTGTGATCCAGCGACCCAATCCAACTTCGGGGAAAGTCATGCTTTTGAATTGCATCTTCCCGGTATTTTCGAGGTAAACAAACCCGCTGGGAAGTGCATTGCTAAAGTCTGGGAAAAAAGAAATGGCTGCAAGATCAATGTCACCATCCCGATCAAAATCTACAGGAAGGGCTTTGTATGCGCCGTGCAGGGGGTAAAACCAGGTCTGCTTGAAGTTGTTTTTGCCATCGTTGGTAAAAATACGGATGCCGTGGTACGGCTTTAAAATGGGCGAGTAATCGGCATTGTCTCCACAGGTATAGAGGATGTCTTCGTGCCCATCTCCATTAAAGTCACATAGCGCAAAAAAACTGGAGCCGTAGGAGGCGGGAAAACGCAGCGTACGCACTTCTTTAAATTTGCCTTCACCTTCATTGTAGTAGGTATAAATGCCCTCATCGCCTTGTCCAAAAAGCGCAACGATGTCCATCCGGCCATCCTTGTTCACATCCCGCAAGTAACTACAGGTGGCACCAGGCCTATTGCCCAAAATATGCTTTTGAAATTTCCCATCTGCTTGTTGTTCCCACCACCCCAAGGTGCCCGTATACTTTGAAAACTCACAAATCACCGCATCCAGTCTTTGATCCCCGTTCAGATCTCCCCAGGCGGTGTGTACGGGCCGTTGCAGTCCGTCCATCAGTACCAGCGGCTGTAGTTTTGGGCTGGTTGGCAATTGAAACACAAAACCGCTGCTTGCATCTGTCGGCGAAAACGACCCCATGACGGTGATCAGCAATCGATCGTCCATTTCGGCAATGTCTACCGCGCCTTCTTTCACATTGGCCGCTTTTTGCAATTGCAAGTTTTTGTCAAAGAGGTACATGGCCTTGCTATTGGCATCGCCCAAATACAGTCCTCCCGTTTTGGGAATGTGCACCATCGTAGAGCTGGGTGGCGAAAGGCGGTACTCCGGCACGCGTACACTGAATTGAGCCAATCCGGCTTGCACCGGAGCTATTTCATAGGGAGGAAAATCGCGGGGTGCCTGATCGAGGTAAAAGGCTTGGATGGCGGCCCAATCCTGAGCTGAAATTTGCGGTTTCTCTGGAAAAATGCCCGCTGCCAATACTTTTTCTGCCCCGATTCCTTTTTCAATCAAGCTATTGCGTATAGTGTCATGGGGATAAATGCCCAGCATGTAGCCCATGCGCGGGAGGATGTACTGCTCCCAGGTTCCTTGCGGCAACAAGGCAGGATCAGGGTAGGCGTGGCAAGCGGCACAGCGTACTTTGGCCAATGCTTCTCCACGGGCAAGGGTAGTTGCCGCCGATTCAGTTGAGTTAGGGTTGCCTTGTTTGCAGGCACCTAACAATCCAAAAAAGCCGCTGAGTAGCAGCACAAAACTCCAGTATCTATTCATCGCAGAAGTTTACTTTGCGAATAATGGGTTTGGTTTACGTTTACTAAACTTTTGAAGTTTAGTAAACGTAAACCAATTAATCGTAAACCCATTATTCGCATTACTTAGTATTCCCCACCCAATTTTCGCTGATTCCATTCCGGTTTTGCTTCAAATTCAGGCAAAAACGCTGGTTTTCGGGACAGGCCGGTTGTATCCGTTAGCGTTTGCATAAAGGCAATGATGTCTTTGATTTCCCGCTTTTTGAGTTGCAAATTGTCAAAGGGTAAGGTTTGATGGGGGATTTTGATGCCCAGGCCTTGTCCGCCGCCCAAATTGTAAAAATCCATCACTTCCTCCAGGGTTTTGTACACCCCATTGTGCATGTAAGGAGCGGTAAGGGCCACATTGCGCACCGTCACGGTTTTGAAGGAATATTGGTAAAAGTAGGCTTCATCCTCAGGCCGGTGATTCGCGTAGCGGCCCAGATCGGGGTCAACTTGTGGGTTTTGCTTGTCGTTGGTAGCGGGTACTCCAATCACTTCTGATTCAGAATCCTGGTAATTTGGGGGAGTCAATCCGCTAAATGTAGGCGCAAAATGGCAAGTTCCACAAACTGCTTTTCCCATAAATAAATTAAAGCCGCGTGCGGCAGCAACCGGGTAAGTTGTTTTTTCGGCACGTACGTATTGATCAAATGGACTGTTGAATCCCACCAAGTTGGAAATGTATTGGCCCAAGGCACTGGATATGCTCCATTGCGCAATGGAACGTGTCCCCAACTCCGGAAATGCCTCCGCAAACAAGCGTCGATACTCCGCGCTTTGATTCAATTTGGCTTCCATTTCCAAAAAATCGGTATTGAATTCGTCTTTGCTCAAGGTCACATGTTTGATTTGTCGATCCAGGCGTTGTTCGCGCAAGTCGTAGAAATAGCCTTTGGCAAAAACGGCATTGATCAGTGTTGGTGCATTGCGCAAAATAAAATGTGCCCCATCTGCCGCCTTGCTGCGCGCCAAACCATCTGTAAATGCGCGCTCGGGCTGATGGCAGGAGGCACAGGCCATTTTATTGCTGGAAGAAAGGATAGGGTCAAAAAACAGGAGGCGACCCAATTCTATTTTTTTGGAATCCAGTTGAAGCCCGCCAGCATTGCCGAAATGAATGGGATTCAACAGGTTTGGATCAAAAATATTTTGTGCCGTATAATTAACAGCCTGAGTCATGTAGGTTGTCTCGGTATTCAACTCAATTCCCAAAGCCCGGTGGGCCAGGTAAAGTTTTTGGTACAGGGGATTCAGGTAAGTTTTGAGAAAATGTAGGCGATCAAAGGTTTCAAAATTGTCGTTTTGTGCCAAGTATTGAATTGAAGCCGAGAATAGGTTTTTCAGCGAAATCACCAATTCCGGTTTTTTCTCCTCCAATAGGGGGTAATATGCAGCTATAGCGCGACTCACCGCATTTAAAGCGACACCTGCTTCAGGGATGGCGTTGGCCGATCCGGGGGTATCGAAACCCGTTAAACCCAAGGTAAAAACCCGGTTGATTTCTAGCCGGGAAGCTTCAAAAACAAAGCGGTGTTGGAGCGGAATCCCCAATTGATAGGACTTAATTTTTTTCAATTCTTCTTGCAGTAGCTCCGCTAAACTGTCAACTTTTGCAATTTCAAGATCGGCTTCTTCTACAAAAAGCATATCATCCAACACTTGCAACCCTACGGGCTCAAGCACCACAATTTTTGGCATGTTGGGCAGCAGGCTGGGTAAGGGTGGCCCATTGAGGGTTTTCTTGACCAACTCTCGGTCGTTGTATTCCAATAAAAATTCTACAGATTTGAAGGCAAGGCGGGTATCCAAGTGGATTCGCTGCAATTGTTGAAGGGTGATTTTTTTATGTTGAAACTGATCACAGGCTTCATTCAATTGCTGTGTCCGCAAATAAAAAGTCTCCAGGCCAAGCTTGAATTGGCTGTATACCGTGGAAAGGGCAAGTTGAGGATCTTGCTCTTGAAAGGGAGTCCAGCGCGATACCGATGCCAGCAATGCAAACAATGGCAGGACGACAAAGAGTTTCTTCATGGAGTTATCTAATTATTGGCAAGAAATAAAAAAGGAAAAAATGAGAGAGGTGGCCACCTCGTATAAATTAGGGGCCACCTCCAGGTTTTTTAAGTCGAAAAACCTTATTCTTGAACCATCAATTTGGCTACATCACCTTCCGCAGTTTGTACGAAATAGATGCCAGTTACCAAATCGCTAACGTCCACCTGATTGGTGTTGCGTTCTACACGCATACGCTTGCCTTCTACGTTGTAGATGGCAATATCAGTCGTTTTGTTGAAGTATACCATGCGAGTGGTTGGATTAGGATAAACCTTGAATCCAGTTTTCTCAATGGTTGGCTCTTTCAATGCAGTTACTTTCAACTTGTCAAAACCATGAATCGCGAAAGTAAAGGAGTGGTTGTAAGGGAAAGCATTCGCGGCAGAAGAGTGCTGAGAGTTGATCAACAAAGATTTTCCATCAGGAGTAGGCATTACACCAGTTACTTCTGCTCCTCTTGGTACTGCTGTCAAACGAATCAGGTTGTCTAATGTAGGTTTTGCGATACTCAAGTCCAATAAGAACAATTCACAAGTTGCATTGCTTACTCCAGCAGGAGTACGGTTGTAAGTGGTACCGTTCAAGTCTTCGCAAATAACCAGGAATGACTTGCCATCGATGGTCATCACGTTCAAACCGTCAGGGTTAGAAAGGTGCTTCTTAGGGTAATCAGCAACTGCCTGGCTGGCAGAAGTAGCCAATTCTGGACCACCTTCAATAAATACATAGTTGGTGTCTTTCTTTGGATCATAAGCCCATACGCGGCCATAATAATCGGTATAACCCGTTGCGTTTGGAGTGGTACGGCCTTGCTTGGTAGCACGTGCCACGTGGTAAGGATCGGCAACAGCACCTCTGGCTGCACCAGCAGCAAAACCAGTGCCAACTTGGTCGTTACCTGTTTCAGTCCAGTAAACGATTCCAGTTTTGTAATCGATGGCTACCCACTCGATACGGGCATACATAGTTGGAGCCAATTTTGCAACCTGGTTGTGGTGGTTGAACATGGTTACTGAATCTGCTTGATTTACCTCAACCCACTTGTAGCCTTTCAGGTCGTGCTTGTATACAAACAATTTTCCTTTAGAGAAATCACCAGCTACTTCCGCTTCAAACTTGCCCCAGTATCCAGGCGTTTCGTCTGGTCCGAAATAAACTGTTTTGTTGTCGCTGGCAATGGCACCACCTTCAAATGGCTGACGTCCCCAGTTGTATTGCTTGCGGATTGCCTTGGCTTGGATGGGATCAATTTCTACCAACCAGTTGAAGTTTTGGTATTTCTTGATTTTTTTGCCGTTGAAGATACCAGGCAGATCAGTTTTGATGGTAAAGTCAGCAGTATCACGTACACCCTGGTTCAATGTGCTGGTACCAACAAAAGCAGGCAGGAAGCGGCGTTCTGCAGGAGCATTTTTAGCAACCAGGTTCTGACCATTGTAAATATCGGCGTTTCTGTTTCTGAACCATTCTTCAGCAGTCCAGATGCGACCATCAGGAGCAGAGATTCCACCACAGTTCATACCAGTTTCACCAACAGTGTTGGCGAAATCTACAGAGAAGAAATCGCCTTTGCGTCCATCAGTTAAGGTTTGTGGTACAATCTCCAACAAATCCGTAGAAGCGTTGCGCTTTACACGGAAAGTAGTCATACCTCCACCATCACCTTGGTAGTCATCACGGTAAACGGTTTCGTGGTTTACAGAAACCCAACCCAAAGATTCACCAGATTTGTCAGGCGTGAAGCCGATAAAGTCATGCCATTCTTTGGCAATTGCTCTTCCTGCAGGAAAACCATAAGTTGCAGGGGTTTGTACGATGTCGTGACCACCAACGAACAGCACTTGTGTTTTGAGTGGAGACGGGGGCAACAAAATTTCAAGTGGAACGAAGGATGCAGGCATCTGCAATTCTTCAGGAAACAGCTTTTGAGCAGAAGCTACTACTGCCACCATGCTGCAAAGCAGCAAGGAAAGTACTAATTTCTTCATGTTGAGAGAAATTGAAATGATTGGATAATATAGAATGATCTAACTGTGCGAAGATCCGATTGTAGTATTAAGTGAAAGTAAAAAGAAGGTTAGGGTTTTGTTATTGATTCAATAATTGCAAGCTCATAGGTGCTTATCTTGGTAAATTCGTACATGTATTTTCATTCATTTTCAACAAGAACTTGGTTCACTGAGAATGTTGTAAACAATCAACTGACCGGAGTTTGGATCAAATTTATGGTCATAAACCGACAATGGCCTACGGGCTGGCCCGCGCAATACACAACCCAATTTTGAAAATTGACTCCCATGACATGGACAAAGCCAGGACTCTCCATTGTTGTCAGGGTCTACCGGACAACCACTGTGCGTACAGTTTAGATTCAGCACTTTAAAAGTGGCTTCTCCCGTGCGTACTATCGAAAACATACCAAAAACGGGTCGATCCAAAGTGAGTGTCCCTCCTACTTTCCCCAGTTCGGGATGATTTTTAAGTACCAACAGCAGTTTGGGAATCAAAACCATGGGTGCATCCGAAATGTCCAGTACCTTGTTGCTGCTGATTTCCACTAATCTAAACAAAGTTAATTCGCTAGAGATTTGAGGCACTTCCCAGCTGAATTGGCCTGCTGCCGCCTGTACTTTTTCGGCAATGGCCATCCAGTCTATGCCATTGTTGCGCGAAAATTCGATCCGCACAAAATCAATACAGGCTGCCACCCAACGAATGGAATGTTCATCTCCTCCATACAAGGTCAACCCTGTATCAGGAGGCAACAACTTGAGCACCGGCCCTTCTTCACAGATGGGTTGTCTGTATACATACTCTGCCGTGCAGCCATTGAGCAGCACCAATCCAGTAAACCCTGCGCCAAACCGCAACAGTTTTTCTAAAAAAAGACGGCGATTGTAAGGAATCATAACTCTGAATTTTTAACCATCTCAGCATCAGGGATCCAATGGATCCAATGGATCGAGGTGCAAAGAAATAATTTTGGGTTTAAATTCAACGTCGTGGCTGGAAATTTTCGCAAAAAGCTCATAGGGCAAATACCCCAATTCTAGCATATTGCGCTCTTTAAACCGGTATTTCGGATCGGTGATGTACACGATTTGATCCATAGTAGAAGTGCACAAAGCCATTTTATCGGCCGGGATGCCATAACGGAAAATGAGCCGGGCACCGTTGCGGAAGTTGGTGGTGGTATGCCTGGCATGAGGGTCAATAATAATGGCCCGTTCAGGTACACCATATTGTTCCATGAGCGCTTTTTTCATTTCTGTAGCCTCTGCATAAGGCGTTTGAAAAGGATGTACATATCCTCCTGAGAGAATAATCAAGGGCGCCATTCCTTTGTGAAAACGATCTGCCACCAGTTGCACCCGAAATTTTCCCATTGGACTCAAGGGTACATCTACAATGTCGGGGCCATGTCCGGGTTGTAAAATTACAGAATAAGGATATTTTGACCATTCAATGTTGGGGATATACTCAAGCGCTTTATGGTTTTCCAAGGCTTCCATGGGTTCGTGACGGGCCGCTTCGTCCCGATTGTTCATATCCATCAGCGTTAAAGCGTACAAGGTAGCGGGCTGGTGAAAAAGCGTCCAGCTTGTAGTTTTTTCTGCCAGGAAATGCCCGGCAACCATCAAATACCGTTTGTACATCAGGCTTTTCGCTGCATAACTTGCCGAATCTATAGAAGCGTAACGCCCACGTTTGCCCAAGGCGTAACTGTTGAGGATGTACTGGATTCCGCCACAAGCCTCAGTCCAGGCAGACTGGAGCATTTCTACGTCAGACTTTTCAGCGTATTTCATAAAAGCGCCAGAAGGCCGAAGGTGTTGTTGAACAAGCGCCTGGATCGACTTTTCCTTTTTACACAATTCGCCCAATCGCTGCCCAATCAATTTTTGCTCCTCCGTGTTGGTATTGAAGGCATTGATCCAACATGAAACCGATGTATCGCACTGTGACAACCCCTCTTGAATGCGTTTCTTTTGGGCATTGAGCACTCCCTGCAAAACCTCATCTTTTTCTATGGTCAATCTTGCCGAAGGTACCTTTTCCAAAAGGGTAAACAGGTAAAAGTTTTTGTCCTGAATATAGCTGGAGCTGTGCAATAAGCGATAATTCGGATCAAAACCATTTTGGCCAAATCCTTGGCTACAAAGCAAGAACAACCAACAGAAAACAATCAAAGGGTATCTCATAGCCGCGCATTTTGAAATCAATTCGTCAAATGTGGATACTATCTGTAAACTGTACGCGAAACAGAGATTAAGCTTTGGTAAAGCGGGGTCAAAATCTCGGCATTGTGGCTTCGCCGCTTCTTTTTTCCACCACCTAAGACCTGTCGATTACCCACAAATCCGCAAATCAGATTTATAATTGAAATTCATGCATTAGAGCCCATAAAGACTGATACAATTGGTTCTAAGAAAACCTGAAACTCCATATAAGTTGACCAAATTTTCAGCTTCCGAAAATATAGTCGCTTAGCGACGGTGCAATTGTAGCGGCGGGTGTAAGCCCGCCGTCATTGGTGTAACGTGGTGGTTGGAGTGCCGTAGGTACGACCCATTTAGAACCAAAAAATGTCGTACCTACGGCACTCCAATATTCACATTGCGCTATAAACGGCGGGTTTACACCCGCCGCTACAACTGTGTCATCGCTACGCGATTGGTCGTTGCAGGTTGACATTGGTAATTTGATCCAATCACCTTTACCTGTAGATCAGGATAGGAAAGCAATTCACATTCAATGTACGGTTTTGTGGGTAATCGACAGTTCTTAGGTGGTGGAAAACTAAAGCAGCGAAGCTGCCCAACGAAGGCCGTTCCCCAGAAACCTGGAAAACGGCCTTTGTTTTTTCACACTAATTTCTTGGTTAGGAACGGGGATTGAATACAGTTGCATTCTGTCCCTAGGCATACCCCAACAATCCAAACAAATAGATCGTCAGCATTCCCCAACTGGTGCCAGTGACCATACTCAAAATGGCCAAAACGATGGCATGGGGCATCAATTCTGCCTTAAACGCAGCGGTTACGGCTGGCGCGGTTGAAATTCCGCCCACATTGGCCATGCTGCCAATGGCTACCCAGGCAATGTTCGTTTTAAGGAGGCGGGCCACCAGGAGCATAAAGCCAAAGTGAAGGATCAGCCAAATCAATGCCAGCACCACCAGATTAAGCGGCAAAGTAAGATGGGCAAAATCCAACTTGAGTCCCAGAATTGCCATGATCAAGACAATGGAAAAACCAGCCAGTTTCAATACCAGCTTGTGGTTCCAGGCCGGAATCAGATTGCCCAGGAGCATCCCTACAATGGATAGCGTGACAATGCTCAGGAGAAAACTCATTTGCAGAAAATAACTGAGTACCATTGTCCCCAAAACACACCCTACGGTCAACAGGTTGATGCGGAACAACCCAATACGGGTAGTGCTTTCTGGTGCTTCGATCAATGGAATCGCGCCATCAATTCCCCAGGCCAGATTAATCCGGTCACTCCGCTTGATGAATTGAAACATCAGAATGGTCCAGATATTGACCAGGACATTGTCCAATACCAAAATGGACAAAAACAAGGCTTCCGGTGTGTTGGCCAATTCCTTCAACACCAGCTGGCTGGTACTTCCTCCTATCCAGCTCCCTACGATGGGGGGAAGTCCTTTCCAGTAGCCCTGATCGAGAAAGATGGCATTGTTCTGAGGGTCTAAGCAACCAAAAAGGGCGACAAGTACTACCGGCAAAGTGGCGATCACAAACGAACCGGAAACAAAAACAATGATGGGCTTTAATCCAACAATCTTCAGTTGTTTGAATGACAGTGCACTCATGACCGTCAGGATGGTGAACGGAATGATCCATTTTTTGCTCCAATCATGGAGCACCACTTTGGAAAGATCAAGGCCAAACGCATGCGTGAATGCCGCCGGAATCACATAAGCAAACAAGATCGCAGGAAACCAATCAAGCAGTATTTTGATCCACCTGGACTTGACATTCCCGATCAACAGTACAAAACCAACGGTGACCAAAACCAGTACAGTTGAGGTGATGAGCAGTTGTTGATCACTCATAGTTGCTGGGTTAAAATTCCGAGGCATATTCTCAATCCCTCGTGGAAATTACCAAGCCTCAAATTCTCGTTGGGCGCATGTATGTTGCTGTCGGGATTGGGTATTCTAACGGAGACCGCAGGTATGCCCAAGGTTGAAATAAAGGGTTCAATGGGTTGAGATCCTCCGGTAGCCTGAATGCGAACGTATGCTCCCTTCCCCAAGGTCCTGTCCATGGCCAAGCCTAACCAATTCCCGATCGGTGAGTCCAGTGCAGTCTTAAAAGGCTTGGAGCCAATTTTCGACTCCATCAAGACAAGCTTGGGAAACTGCTTTCTTTGCGCATCGCTTGGTAAAGAGTCCAGCACTTTAAAACCCTGCGCTTCGATGTGTTTTTTCACCAATTGAATTTGCCGCTCGGCTGGTGTTTCCGCAACCAGTCGCATATCAATTTCAGCCAAAGCTTTCGATGGAATGATCGTTTGAACCTCATCTCCCACCCCTCCAGCTTGCAAACCTCTGACATTAAATGAGGGATATTGCAGTGCTTCCTGATAGCTGTCTCCAATCATTTCGGGTTGAGAAATCCCTATTGTTTCCAGTAGTTCAGTGCGATCCTCTGGCGACTGGTTGATCAGCTCCTTTTGCTGCTTACTGAGGTTTACGCCGTCATAGAAGCCTGGAATCAACACCCGGCCGTTTTCATCCTTCATGCTTGCCAGCAGCCGGGAAAGGGCAAAGACAGGATTGGGAGCATAGTTTCCGTACTGACCACTGTGCAAGTCGTTTCGTGCACCAAAAACGGTAAGTTTCAAGGTGGCGATTCCTCGTGCACCGAACGTGAGATTGGGCACATTGCCGGGCGGACGAGTGCCATCCATGATCAGCATGACCTTAGCAGAAAACCGGTCCCGATTTACCTCTACCAGCATCGGAAGGCTTGGAGAACCCAGCTCTTCCTGGAAATCCATGATCACTTTCAGGTTGTAGGCGGGTTGAATTTTTTCCCGTTGAAGAATCTTGAGTGCCTGCAAAAACGCAATTGCCGGGCCTTTTGAATCAGAAGCAGATCGTGCGAAGATCTTCCAGTCTGGATTCCAGGTCGGTTGTAGTTTATTCCAGTTTATCTCCTGACAATCTGCTTTGTTGCATTCTTTGAGCACCGGAAGAAATGGACTGGCCTGAAACCATTCCGTAGAATCTACAGGTTGACCATCGATTTGCAGGTAAACCAAAACGGTGGGGGCCGACTTGTCGAAGGTTCTTTCTGCAAGCAGATGTTTGACACCATCCGAAACCAGCACGGTAGTTTCGAAATCCAATGCTTTAAATTCCCGCTCGCACCAGCTTAGATTTCGATCAATATCAGCGGCCTTTCGGCCAAAATTGGGCAGGGTTAAAAAATCCCTGAGCGTATTGACGCCCTCAATAAAGTATTCATCTGCCAGTTTTTGTATCTTTTCTTTTTTCAAACTTTGACCGAAGCTTGAAGAAAGAATCAAACTCAACACAAAGGTTGTAGCAATTCTCATTTACGAAAGTTGAAATAGATGGTAAGTAAAATGTAGGGGCACTTTTTTCACTTTTAGATCACCCCAAATTATTAATTTTATCTCCCCCTGCAACTGGGTAGCCAAAAAAATTGTCGCAATCACATCCAAATAAGTCACAATCACACCACATTTTATTTTAAAAAATCATTTATATTTGCATTATAAAACTTTTTAAATGAAAAACAAAATATTCCCTTGTCTTTGGTTTGATGGCCAAGCCAAAGCAGCAGCCGAATTGTATTGCGCCGTTTTTGGCAAAGGAACCATCACTGTCGATACCTCCATGGTGGTAAATTTTGAGCTGCACGGCCAAAAGTTTATGGGGCTCAACGGCGGACCGCAATACCAGCCCAATCCTACCCTTTCCTTTTACGCCATTTTTGAAACCGAAGCAGAGATTGATGCAGCCTGGCAGCAACTCAGTGACGGCGGCTCAACCTTGATGCCGCTGAATAAATATCCCTGGAGTGAAAAATACGGTTGGTTGTCCGATCGCTTTGGGGTTTCCTGGCAATTGGTACTGGGCAACCTGGAAGAAGTAGGTCAAAAAATTACTCCGCTGTTGATGTTTGCCAATGCACAACAGGGCCACGCAGAAACGGCCATTGCCCATTATTCCAGCTTATTTGAGGATGCTTCCATCCGCATGATTGCCCGTTTTGAAGAAAACGAACCGATTCCGGGCAAGATCAAACACAGCCAGTTTTTCCTCAACGAGCAGCTTTTTATGGCCATGGATGCCCCAGGGGTGCACAAATTTGATTTTTCCGAAGGCGTTTCACTGGTGGTCGATTGCCTGAATCAGGCAGAGGTTGATCATTTTTGGGATGGCCTCACAGCAGAGGGCGAAGAAGGCCAATGCGGCTGGCTGAAAGACCCGTTTGGCGTATCCTGGCAGATTGTGCCGCGCCAATTGATGCAAGCGCTCAGCAATCCTGATCCAGCAGCAGCGCAATACGCCATGAACGCCTTGCTGCAAATGAAAAAGATCGAGATTGCCAAACTGAGTCCAGCGGCAGCAAAACCGGCCATCACCGTACAGACCACCGTGAATGCCCCCATAGCAATGGTGTGGAACCATTGGACAGCCCCCACCCACATCATCAACTGGAACCATGCCTCCGACGATTGGCATACCCCCAAGGCAAGCAATGACTTGCAACCCGGTGGCCGTTTTGTGTACACCATGGCGGCCAAAGATGGCAGTTTCAGCTTTGATTTTTGTGGAAGCTATGACGAAGTCATCGAGCACCAGCGCATTGCGTACACAACCGACGATGACCGAAAAGTAGTCATCACCTTTGAGGCAATCGATAACCAGACCAAAATTATGGAGACCTTTGAAGCCGAAAGTGAAAATAGCTTGGAGTTGCAACAGGGGGGCTGGCAGGCCATTTTGGATAATTTCAAAAAGTACACTGAACAGTAGGTCATCGATCTGCGTATACAACTGAATCCCTGATCCAGAAAAAAATGCTGGATCAGGGAATTGCAAATCCATCAATCAATTGGAGCAAAAAACAAATGGAGTTAACTGAAATTGGGGGACAGCTGATGCAGCAGATTCGACAAACCAGCCCCCTGGAATGGACCGCAGTGGTTTTTGGCGTAAGTGAAGTGCTGCTGGCGCGCAAAAACAACATTTGGCTGTACCCAACTGGAATCATTGGTATCCTTTGCTCTTCCATTTTGTTGTATCAATCCCGGCTTTATGCCGAAACCTTGCTGCAAGGGTACTACCTGGTGATGAGCATTTACGGATGGGCGAACTGGGGGAATCGCTCTTCTTCCGGTGCTTCCCGCATCTCCCGCAGCAGCTCTCGCGAAAAATGGATCACCTGGGGCATCGCTGGCTTGGGCTGGGTTTTGCTCTATTGGGTACTCCGTGTCTTCACCAATTCAGACGTCCCGCTCGTGGATGCATTCGTCACCTCCACCGCCTGGGCGGGTATGTGGCTGCTGGCCAAACGCAAATTGGAAAACTGGATCTGGCTAAATGTCTCCAATCTGGTGGCGATTCCGTTGTTGGCGTACAAGGGGTTGCTTGTGTTTTCCCTTTTGAGCTTGATTTTATTCGTAGTCGCGATTTTTGGGTATTTGGATTGGAAAAAGACGCTGGATGCAAAGTAGACTTTGAAATATAAGTGCTGGTTCATTACATACCGTTACTGCGGTTAAACTGCGTAATGTGTGTTTAATAATAAAAAAATCGTTAATTTTCATTGGCAGGACTTATCTTTCAACTGCGTAAGTAATAATATAGTGCCTCGCCTTCTGCGACGCGACACAACAGATTATTAGTCAATTATTCAATACTCCTGTGCAGTTATGGAAAAATCGCCAGGTACAAACATCACACACACATGAAAAAGATTTTTGCTTTAATTCCCTTATTTTGCTTGTTTAGCGCTTTGGCTTTTGGCCAATGGACCAACGACAAAGGTCACTCCAGAGTAGCCTTTATCGTACAGCACCACGGCATTTCAGAAGTGGATGGCTTTTTCAAAAAGTACGAAGCCACTTTGAGCGCAACCAAAGACGATCTATCCGATGCCGCTTTTGAGGTGACCATCGAGGCGGCCAGCCTCAATACCGAATTGGAAATGCGCGACAACCACCTGCGCAGTCCAGACATTTTTGATGTGCAAAAGTTTCCAACCATTGCCTTCAAAAGTACTTCCTTCAAGAAAAAGAAGAAGAACTTGTATACCATGACCGGAAATCTCACCATCAAGGGCATCACCAAACCCCTGACTTTGGCGGTAACCATGAATGGCCCGGTAGAAAACCCGAATAAAAATGCCAAGAACATGCAAGTGGGCATCAAGGCTGTGGGAACCATCAAAAGAAGCGAGTTCACGGTGGGCCAAAACCTGACCACGGCTTTTGTCAGCGATGAGATTCAACTGCGCATTACCGGGGAGTTCAATAAGGCGCTGCCGAAGTAGTCACTGTTGAAATCGATAAATAGTCAGTAGGTATACCTGGTGCATTAACTCATAAGTTGAGCTACACTCAAACTTGTGAATTAATGCACTAGTTTGATGCCTATAACCAACATAAACAAACAATGAAACAGATCGCTTGTCTCTTGCTGCTGCTCAGCACAGTAGCCCAATTTCAATTGAGTTTTGCACAAAATTCCCTTCCCGCCCTCCGCAAACAAGGGGATGTCACCCAATTCATCGTTGACGGTAAACCCTTCATCATGTTAGGAGGCGAACTCGGCAATTCCTCCGCCTCCACCATTCAAAACATGCAAGCCATTTGGCCAAAACTGAAGGCCATGCACCTCAATACCGTGCTGGTACCCGTGTATTGGGAACTGCTCGAACCCCAGGAAGGAAAATTCGATTTCAGCCTCATCCGCGACCTGATCAGCGAGGCCCGCAAACAGGAAATCAAAATCGTTTTCCTCTGGTTTGGTTCCTGGAAAAACAGCATGTCGAGCCATGCTCCCGCTTGGGTCAAACTCAACCAAGACAAGTACCCCCGGGTAAAGGACAATACTGGCCGCAGTCAGGAAATCCTGAGTTCCTTTAGCGAAAACAACCTGCAAGCCGACCTGCGTGCCTTTGAAAAATTGATGGGCTTCATCAAGGAATTCGATGGAACACAGCATACCGTCATCATGGTGCAAGTGGAGAATGAGATCGGCATGTTGCCTTCCGCACGGGATTACCAGACGCTGGCAACAGCAGCTTTCCAAAAACCAGTCCCCGCCGAATTGATCCAATACCTGCAGCAAAACAAGGAAAAACTCGTTCCTGAATTCTTGCAAATTTGGAAAAACCAGGGCTACAAAACTTCCGGCAACTGGGAAGCAGTATTTGGCAAAGGACTACACACCGACGAGATTTTCATGGCCTGGTATTACTCCAAATTCGCCAATGCCATCACCGCAGCAGGCAAAAAGATTTACCCCTTGCCCATGTTTGTCAATGCGGCACTGAACCGCCCAGGCCGAGAGCCTGGCAACTACCCCAGCGCGGGTCCTCTACCCCATTTGATGGACGTGTGGAAAGCCGCAGGCCCGGCCATTGATTTCCTGGCTCCCGACTTTTACAATCCTGACTTCAAACATTGGAACGACCTGTATACCCGTCAGGGTGACCCTTTGTTCGTCCCAGAGCACCGCTTTGACCCAACCGTGGCGGCCAAGGCCATCTACGCGATTGGACATTACAACGCGCTGGGCTTCTCACCTTTTTCCATTGAGTCTACCGAAAAGCCCAGTGAAGAAGGTTTGGGCAAAATGTACCAATTGATCGAAACACTCAGCCCGCTGATCACTAGTAACCAGGGCAAAGGCAAAATTGAAGGGGTACTTTTGGACAAAACCAACGTTGAAACGATTGTGCGCATGGGCAAATACGAGTTTACGTTCAAACACGAGTTTACCCTGGGCTGGTCGCCCGGTGCTTCCGCCGCGGAATGGCCAATGGCCGGCGCGATGCTGATCCAGACTGGGGAAGATGAGTTTTATCTGGCAGGAACTGGAGTAGTGGTCACCTTCAAACCCGTTTCTGATCCTGCCCTCAACATCGGTATCTTAAAAGTAGATGAAGGGGCTTTTGAGCAAAAACAATGGAAAGTGCTGCGGCATTTGAATGGCGATCAAACGCATCAAGGTAGGCATGTGCGGATTCCGTATGGGCAGTATGGGGTGCAGCGGGTGGAGTTGTATGTGTATTAATGTTAACCAGGGGCACATATCCACGCCCCCGGTAAAACTGAATGGGTTTTAAAAAATTGGGTTTTAGGCTCTGATCCAGCTTGGGTTCCCTGGCAATGGAATAAGGCCGTTAGCTATACCGTTGCGGCCGTATACTTCCACTCCAGGATAACTATCATGTAGAACGGCACTAAGCATTTCGATAAAACTCACTGTGTCCCCATTGTTATCCGCCGATTCACAGGCATCAACAAAGACATTGGCTCGGTATTTCTCAGGAAATAAAGAATCAAGATTAAGTTTTAAGTCAGCTGCATTGACATAAAATGCATTTCGTTGATCCCCAATAACTGGATTGCCATCATCTCCTTGATATGCGCCATGAGCAATAATGAACAAATTTTCATCAGCATGTAAACGTGGGATTTGCTGACTGTAAATTTGAAAATAGTCGCCAAAAATAGGCAAATGCCCATTGGAAGAATGACGTGCCACATTGACCAAAGATGGATCATCAGTGCAAACAATTAAGATCATGGTTTTAATTTTTTAAAATAGAAGGTACCTGATAAAAGAGTACAAGTCTCTTTTATCCAATACCTTCCAAATGAAAATTAGAATACTCCCCAAGCTGCCTTGTTGCTACTCTTCTTAGCCTCTACATGCATTGCATTGACCTGAGGAGTAGGCAAAATGGTCCATGTGTTATCCTGATTAAGAATAGCAGTCATGGAGTAAGTATTGGGTGGAAAATCGATCTCTGCCGATGTTGTAGAAATGGTACTATCCATTACATCACCTTGATTGTAATTTCCAAAAGTGATGTAATACTTAGGATGCGGAGTATAAACTGCTTGTAGGTTTGGTCCAGCTTGTGCAGCAAAGGTACCAAAACCAGACATACCTACCCCAACAGCAGCTCGATTGGTTGGTGGAATACTTGCCGATTCAGAGATATAGAGATTCCCTGGATTTGGCCCTTGCACTTGATTGGTAAATTCGAATGCTCCAGCAACATAATCCAAGGTAATCTTATTGCTGGTGTTTAAATCAGCAGGTTTAGTTTCAGAGGCCAAAAATTTGACTCCAGGAGTCAATGTGCCTGTTTCCGCCCAAACAAAACAGTAGTCAATACTCCATTGAAAAAGCACATGCGTACTTGGGTGAGTTTCCTTGGCAAACCAGGCCAGCTTCATAAAGCCCTGATTGGCCAAATTTGGGTCATCTTGATAAACACAAGCTGCTCCAGATAGAGTTGAGTTGTTGACAAAAACCAAATTGTAATTCATTGTTAAAGGTTTTAGATGTTAAAAAACTTATTAAAATCTGATTTAACTACCTTTCGAATCCGCCAAGATTTGCCGTAACTTTCCAAGGCAGTTGTGATCAGTAGCTTTAGTGTCTGTTTCTGATGGTAAAATTGGGAGCATTTGGGATGAGTAGCAAGAAATGATACCCTAGTTCAAAAAAGTCAAGAACTTTTACTATTGCTGAAATGCTCAAAATGGAACTCTTTTACAGGACATTAGCCTTTATTGATCGGTCTTTAGTATGCCTTTTTACTCAAAATGTCTTCTGGTTCTCCGAACTAGGAAAAACCCTAGCTGCAACTAGGATTTTTAACAGAACTGTGCTTCTGGCTTTTTTAAACGAGATCTGTGCGCTATTTTTAATCCGATTTAAATTCATTTAAAATCTCAATTTATGTACTCAAGAATTCGCTTATTTCAAAGCTCCGGATTTGTCCTTTTCACTCTTATTGGCTTCAGCCTATTTTATGAATCCTGTGACAACGTCAGTAATAAACCTTCCAATGAGGAGCGCTTATCTAAAGTAGACACTCTTCCTGATTCGGTAACTACCCAAGGTGTTACCATGATGACTTACTTTGATACGGCAAGAGGGGATTTAAGCCAGGATTTTCTTTTTGATGACGGCCAGGATAAGGCTACTTATTTCAGGTTGAATAAAAACCAGGCCAGTGCTTTTTTTAAGGAACTAGAGCGGAAAATGAAAAAAAAATCGGCAGATGGAGATTCTGTGTGGATTCGTGTTTTTCCTGGGCTTCAAAGCAAAGCTGGAACAAAACAAAAAGGCAGTCCAAATTTAACTCTACTAATGTCTGTTTCTGATACAAAGGCCGATTCTGCTTCTCCTCGCAAGCGTTATCCGCTAAAAGTTTTTTTGCCAAATCAGCATGCTAAAAGTGAAATAAACCTTACCAAAATTCCAAATCCCTTGGCCGATACCTTAGTCAATAATTGGAAAAAAAGCTCAAATAAGGACATCAATAAACAGCTATACTTGCAGGATAGTGGTGCCCAGAGTAAGGCCAATCGAATTCGGCATTATTCCTTTATTGCAAAGGATACTCGAGAAATCTATGACTTCCAAAAGAAATATCCTAATTGTGGTTTTTATGTTTATCTGGGCAAATTAGATCAGTCCAATGAAGTACCCTTGCGCATAGTGATTCGACTTACCAGAAATGGACTTACTTTGCCTCCTGTTAACAATAAAGAAGTTGCATATGATGAAAATTTTGAATTTTCTGTCCAGTGTCCTAATCATTGTCAATAAGAATAAACAGCTATATTAGCTTTCCCAAGTGCTTGCCTGAATTTTTTGAAACAAATATGAAAATTAATGCAAGGAATTTAAATCATTGAATATGAGCGAGGAATTAGTCCGCATTTTAAATAGCTTTGCTGCGTACATAGGACTGATACCCAGTATTTTGGCGTTTTTTAAAATAAAAAAAATAACAGATAAAAGTAGCTTAATACCATATCTTGTTTGGTGGGGTACTTTAATTGGCCTCTTTGCCATGTTTATTGCAACCTACCTCCACCAACCAAACTTGTTCCTCCTTCACATATACACCATTGTTGATTTTATATTGCTGAGTCTCATTTTCAAGCCAGTTCTGCCACAGCTTTTAAGCAGGCTGTTACTATTTGGTTATCCTCTCTTTGCCACCATCAACAGTGTCTTTTTTGAGCAACTCAAAACCGAAAATGTCCTGAACCGTACGCTCAGTGCGCTCATTTTGATGTTTTACGCGCTCAGTTTTTTCACCAAAACCCTCCGAGAAATGAAAATCCTGAATCTAGAAAAAGAGCCATTATTCTGGATCAGCATAGGCGTTTTGTTTTACAACGCGGCGAGCTTTTTTATCTTTTTGTTTAGCCATTACCTCACGCCCATTCATAATTTGTGGTTCACCTATTTTGGAATTCACGCTATCTTCACCATTCTCTTGTACATTTGTTACACCATCGCATTATGGGTTCAACCGAAGCAATAAACAATTTGTCCTTTCAGCTCACTTTTGGGATCACCGGAATGGTGCTCCTAGTCTCTTTCATCATCGTGTTTTTTATCGTCTACCAAAGGCGGTTACTCCAGCAGCAACTGAGCTCCCAACAGATGGAAGTATCCTATCAAAAAGAGTTATTGACCGCTGGTATCCTGGCCCAGGAAGCCGAGCGCAAACGGATGGCCATAGAGCTGCACGACAGCATTGGCGGTTTGTTGTCGGCTGCTAAGATTTATGTATCCAATGTGAGCCAAGAGCTGGCTGCACCTCAATTTTCACTTTTCAAAGAAAAAGCCTTGCAAGCCCTCAACGAAAACATCCAGGAAGTACGCACCATCACCAATGACCTGTTGCCCCAAAGCCTGGAGCGCCTGGGCATCGTGAGCGCTACCCGCGGCCTGCTGGAAAAACTCCAAGAATTGAAACAAATCAAGGTCGATTTGCAGGCCAATGCCGAGGAGCGATTTGAAGGAGACCGGGAAAAAGCGCTCTTCAGGATTTTGCAGGAATTGGTCCACAATGCACTCAAATATTCCGAAGCCAAAAATGTAGCCATCCACTTTCAGTTCAGCGACACCCAACTCATGGTGCAGTACCAGGACGATGGAAAAGGCTTTGATCGAGCAGCTTACGAGCAAAGGCCGGGAAGAAAGAGTTTCGGCCTGAAAAATATGGAGCGCCACATGGCTTTTTTGAACGGTGAACTGAACTATAAAACCTCGCCCGGAAATGGCGTGGAGGTGAATTTAAACCTCCCTTTAAATACAGTAAAACAAATAGAACCCCATGGAAACACCTATTAAGGTAGGCCTGGTAGATGACCAAAACCTGTTTCGGGAAGGCATGAAACTCATCCTGAGTACCTTCGCCGAATTGGAGGTTACTCTCGAAGCGGATAGTGGCCCCAGTGTATTGACACAATTGGAAAACCAACAACCCGATGTCATCCTGCTGGATTACACCATGCCCGAAATGGACGGTTTTGAAACCATGCAAAAAATAAATGCCGCCTACCCCGCCATCAGAGTGGTCATCCTCAGCATGCACTACGACGAAGCTTTGATGGCATTTATGATGCAAAACGGTGCCAATGGTTATCTGCTCAAAGACGAAAATTCTGTCACAGTAAAAAATGCAATTGTTCAGGTGATGGAAAGTGGTCAGTACTTCCCGGATTATGTGTCCAAAGCCTTGTTGAAACAGCTCAAAATTCAGAGCCAAAAACCACGGCGCAGTGTACCTCTGACAAAAGAAACCAGCTTCTCGGAGCGCGAGCAGGAGATCCTGGCCATTGTGGGGAAATACGGTAGACAGGAAATGGCCGACAAACTGTTTTTGTCCATTAAAACGGTGGATTTTCACCTCAAAAATTTACGGGATAAGACGAATGCCAATAGCAGCGCGGAGTTGGTGCGTTATGCGATGCAGCATGGGTTTCAGGGGGATTGAAGAAACTAAACAACACAGTATACCTAGAATTTCGGATTGATTTTGCATGCTTTCAGATTGATTTCAACCACAATTACCTTCCATTCAAACAGCAGTGTACAGGAGAGCTTTTGCCAAATTTTACCTAATTTCACGCTGAGAAAAACAAAAAAAACATGCCGGGAGAAGGGATTAGGCAAATAATCACCTGATTTTTTTCTTTCCATGTTAACCTTGTCTTTTTGCAGTTCAACCAAATCAGTCATTCCATGAAGGTGAAAACATCCATCGCACTACTCATCAGCTTTTTAGCCTGTACCCTACAAGCCCAGAATCCCCTCCTTCCCTCTTTCCAAACGCCTCCCCAAGCCGCCAAGCCCCGCGTCTGGTGGCATTGGATGAACGGCAACATCACCAAAGAAGGCATCCAAAAAGACCTCGACTGGATGAGCCGGGTCGGCATTGGCGGTTTTCAAAACTTTGATGCCAACTTGCTCACTCCCGTGGTTGTGCCCAAGAAACTGGTCTTTATGACTCCCGAGTGGAAAGACGCCTTCAAATTCGCCATAACAACCGCCGACAAAAAAGGCCTGGAAGCTGCCATCGCGGGCTCACCTGGCTGGAGTGTAACGGGCGGCCCCTGGGTAGAACCCAAGGACGCCATGAAAAAATACGTCTGGACGGAAACCCGCGTATATGGGGGCAAAACCTTCAGTGGCAAACTCCCTCAACCCGCTGAGGCCACCGGGAAGTTTCAGAATGTAGGCTTGGCGCAAGCCAATGCTTTTGGCGACCCAATGCCCAAAGCCCCCAACTATTACCAAGACGCCCTGGTCATTGCCTACCGCGTTCCTCAAAATGAACAAGTTTTCACCACCTGGAATCCTCAAGTAAGTTCCAGTGGGGGCACTTTCTCCCTCCAGGAACTGAGTGATGGCGATCTGGCAAAAGGCACTTTCCTGCCCCCGGTAGGCGCAGGAGAAGACATGTGGATCCAATACGAATTTGCCCGACCCCAAACGATCAAAGCTTTTTCCATCGCTGGAGCCAACCATACCATGCTCGAAGACTTTGACGGCGGCCCACTCAACCGTAGCTTGAAGGTAAGCGACGATGGCGTCATCTTTCGAGAAATTGCACCCGTATCAGGCAGTATTGTGCCTCAAAACACGGTGAGTATTCCAGCCACCACCGCTCGCTTCTTCCGCATGGCGTTCAAATCATTTGTACCTCCGGTTAACCCCATTGCGGCCATGTTTGGCGCAGGAGGTACACCCAAACCGGAAGGTGTAAATGTGGCCGAATTCGTGTTGTACAGCACCGACCGCATCGACCAATTCGAAGACAAAGCCGGATTTACGCCCTGGAAAGAAAGCCCCTTTCTTCCCGGAAATTCCAACCCTGATGCCATTGCAAACAAGGACGTAATCGACCTGACTTCCAAGTTAAAGCCGGACGGTACCCTGGAATGGGATGCACCTGCCGGAAACTGGAACGTAATTCGGCTCGGCTATTCTCTCACTGGCCGCCAAAACCACCCTGCCTCGCCAGAAGCCACGGGACTGGAGGTAGATAAACTAGACAAAGAAGCAGTACGCAAGTACATCAACACCTACCTGGACATGTACAAAGACGCCACTGGCGGTTTGATGGGTGCCAAAGGACTGACCCACATGATCCTGGACAGTTACGAAGCAGGCCACATGACCTGGACGAAAAGTTTTCCCGAAGAATTTGCCCAAAGACGCGGCTACGAGATCACCACCTGGATTCCGGTCCTGACTGGCCGGGTGGTCAAAAGCCTGGAGAGCAGCGAACAATTCCTGTGGGATTTCCGCAAAACCATCGGTGAACTCATTGCCGAGAGCCATTACGACGTGATTGGCGAAGAGCTGCACAAACGCGGCATGAAGCGCTACACCGAATCGCACGAAAACCAACGCATTTACCTGGCCGATGGCATGGATGTCAAGCGTTATGCAGATGTACCCATGTCGGCAATGTGGACGCCCGGCAGTTTGGCAGGTGGTACCGACGAGGAAGTACGCAGCGAAGCAGACATCCGCGAGTCGGCATCTGTTGCCCATATTTACGGCCAAAACATCGTTGCCGGGGAGTCTATGACCGCCGTCGGAAGGGCTTTTGTCTATGCTCCCGAACAACTCAAACGCACCGCCGACCTGGAAATGGCTTCGGGTTTGAACCGCTTCGTGATCCATACCTCGGTGCACCAGCCATTGGACGACAAGAAGCCAGGCTTTTCTCTCGGGCCATTCGGACAGTGGTTTACCCGCCAGGAAACCTGGGCAGAGCAAGCAACAGCCTGGATGGGCTACCTGGGGCGCAGTTGTTACCTGCTGCAACAAGGCAAATTTGTAGCAGATGTGCTGTATTACTATGGCGAGAACAACAACATCACCTCTACTTTCAACCAAAAACTGCCCGCTGTTCCGGCTGGATACGAGTACGACTTTGTCAACTCCAGCGCTTTGATCAATGTGATTCAGGTCAAAGATGGCCGTTTGGTTGCGCCGAGTGGCAATACCTACCGCCTACTGGTACTGGATGAAAGCGCCAAATCAATGACCCTTCCCGTTTTGAAAAAACTGCGCGACCTGGTTAAAGCAGGGGCAAAGGTAGCAGGAGTGAAACCGGAGAAGTCGCCCAGCTTGTCTGATATCCCCGAGGAGTTTCAAAGCATTGTGGCAGAAATCTGGAGTAGCCCCAACGTGCTGAAAGGCAGCATCAAAGAAGCCTTGAAGGCCTTGAGCCTGAAAGAAGATCTGAGCATCACCGGCAATACCGACAAAATCCTGTACGTGCACCGCCAAACGCCCACACAAGACATCTACTGGCTTAACAACCGCAGCGAAAACAGCAATGGCGGCATCTCTAGCTTCCGGGTAAACGGAAAAATCCCTGAATTGTGGAACCCCCAAACGGGCAAAACGGAAAAGGTGTCTTACGAAATCAAAGATGGCCGCACCATTTTAACCCTGAGCTTTGAATCCTGGGATGCCTACTTCATCGTGTTCAGCGGCAAAGCTACTGCTTCAGTCTATACCAAGCCTACTTCACTTTCAAAACCGGTATTGAGCATCACCACGCCCTGGAAAGTGAACTTCCAGGCCGATCGCGGTGCTCCTGCCACGGCTACATTTGACAAATTGATCTCCTGGCCAAGCCACGCTGAGGCAGGCATCAAGTACTTCTCCGGCACGGCGAGCTACCAAAACACGTTTACCATTCCCACCTTGGTAAAAGGTGCCAAATATGAACTCGATTTGGGCGATGTAAAAAACCTGGCTGAAGTGATTGTAAATGGCCAGAACCTGGTCATTGTGTGGAAAAAACCCTTCAAAACCGACATCAGCGCCGCCTTGAAAGCGGGGGTGAATACCGTCGAGATCAAAGTCACCAACTTGTGGGTCAACCGCTTGATCGGTGATGCACAACCCGGTGCCGCGAAGACGACCTTTACGACGATGCCGTTTTATCAGGCGAATGGGACTTTGTTGCCTTCAGGCTTGCTGGGCCCGGTGGTGTTGAGGCAAAGAAATTGATTTTATCTTTTGGATGATCAATCCTAGGAACGAAAAGGAGATAATGTTTGTTCCACAAAGCGGTAACCACGAAAGGCTTTTAAATGACTGATTTTATCTACGGCATCGACTTTGGCACCACCAACTCGGCCTTAGCCATTTTGGACACCAGAACGAACAGTGTGGTGAAAATTTTCACCACACCTTCCCTGCTGTTTTTCCCAGATGCGCAGGTCCCCCATGCTCCAGTGACCTATTCCATAGGAGAAACAGCTGTGGAAGCCTATGTGGAAAGTAGAATGCAAGGCCGCTTCATGAAATCAATCAAACGAGTGCTGCCGAATAAAAGCTTTTTGGGGACCAGGATTTTCAACAAACTCTACAAAGCCGAGGATCTGGTTGCTTTGATTTTGCTCCACTTAAAAAAACAAGCCGATGATTTTCTGGGCGCCAATGTCACCACAGCCGTGATTGGTCGTCCAGTGGTTTTTGATGAAAACCCCGAAAAAGACCAACTTGCTCAGGAGCGCCTGGCTAAAGCGGTGCAGATTGCTGGCTTCGATACCTTTTATTTCCAGATGGAGCCCATCGGAGCAGCATTCACCTACGAGCGGCAAATCAATAAAGAAGAACTGGTACTAGTAGCCGATTTCGGTGGTGGCACCTCGGATTTTTCCATCATGAAACTCAAACCTGACGCCATCCTCAACCCCGACCGCAGCGGCGACATGATCGCCAAAGGAGGCATCTACATCGGTGGGGACAGTTTTGATTCGGACATCATGTGGCATCGGGGCACTCCCCATTTTGGCCGAGGGGTGAAGGAGAAATTGGGGGAAGGGAAATGGATTGACCTGCCCCTCTCCTATTTTACCAACATTTGTTCCTGGGAAAAAATGAACTTCCTGGATACCTACAAATGGCGCAACACGATCAACAAATCCTACTTTGCCACAGGGCGGGATTACCGGGTAAAAAATCTGTTGACCTTGATTGAAAAAAACCTGGGTTATATCCTCTTCAAACAAATTGAAAAAGCAAAATTCGGCCTAACCGATCAGGATGTTTCCAACTTTACTTTTCATGAATTGGATGTTCAGATCGATGAGTCCATCACGATTGAAGATTTTGAAAGTGTGATCATCCACAAAAATGTGGCTAAAATCGAGGCTTACCTGCACGCTTTTTTGAAAAGCCAGAACATTGATTTTGCAGACATCGATACGGTTTTTATGACGGGTGGAACTTCTTACGTCCGGCCGCTCAGCAACATTTTCAGCAGGTTGTTTGGACCAGAAAAAATCAAATCCGGGGATAATTTCAATAGTGTCGCGACGGGCATTGCGTATAGTTACCCGGTGGTGTCACAGGCCAGGTAAGTCACAGTCCAGGTAAAGAGCTGGCTGTAAAATGAAAGGTTTTTAATAATTTTACACTGACAACTTTTTTAATTAAATGCCAGACAACCATGAAAGCCAAACTCAGCGAGCAGGAACAAGTTACTGAACACATCCAAAAGCTGGAGCCAGAAGTGGCTCAGGTGGTTGAAACCTTGCGCCGGATTATCCTGAGCACCGATCTTGAAATTGGTGAAAGAATAAAATGGAACAATCCCAGTTTTTACTACACCGGCGAGATGGTAGAATTTGATCCCAAAGAATACAAAAGGGACATGATTGTGATGAACCTGCATAAGGGCCGAATCATGTTGGTGTTTCCAAGTGGAGCCAAAGTAAATGATCAATCCGGGCTACTTGAAGGGGATTACAAAGACGGAAGGCGGATTGCCATTTTTAAAGACTTGGAGGATGTACTAGCAAAACAAGGGGTGCTGCAAAACATCATTCTGGATTGGTTGAAGCTGGTGGAGAAGGAATAAAAAAAACAAAATAAATTCCATTTTCAACCCAACACGACCATCCATGATCCATTTGCCCAAGGGACAATTTTATGGCCAGACCACCGAAACGGTCTACCTGGACGGCATCACCCTGACCGACACAGCCTACACCCATGATAAAGTGGATTGGCATTACCACGAAAACCCCTATTTCACCTTTATTCTGCAAGGAAACCTGATTGAAGGCAACAAAAAAGAAGTGCATCATTGCCCTGCGGGAACCATCTTGTTTCACAACTGGCAAGAGCCTCATTACAACATTAAACCAAAGGGTTACACCCGAGGATTCCACATCGAATTGGAGCAAAAATGGGTAGATGCTTTTTCGGTTGACTTAAACGCTTTACAAGGAAACATCCTCGTATCCAACCCTAAGCACAAATTGCTGCTGTACAAAATTTTTGTGGAATCAAAACTCCAGGACCATGTCAGCGAGTTGTCTATCCAGGGATTGTTACTGGAAGCCCTGGCCGGCATCCATCACAAGGAGGAAAACGCTTTAAAAAACAATCCTTCCTGGGTAAAAAAAGTAAGGGAGTTTTTACACGATCAAAGCAGCGAAAGTATTTCCCTCACTCAGCTGGCCCAGGCAGCAGGCATCCATCCGGGGCACCTTTCCAGGGATTTTTCTCGGTATTTTTATTGTAGCTTTGGTGAATACATTCGAAAAATAAAGGTTGAACAATCCTTGACCCTCATTTCCAATCAAAAGCAGACGTTAACGGAAATTGCTTTTGCGTGCGGCTTCGCCGATCAGAGCCATTTTATTCGTTGCTTTAAGAAGGTAATGGGCATCAGTCCCCTGGCCTACCGCAAAATGCTGCTTTCCCGGGAGCTTGTTTAATTTTTTTGTTCTGGCTACAAACGCCCCATTATTGACAAAACATAAACAAACTCTGACGTTAATTTCATTCTATTTTCCCAATCAGCATTCAAATACCTTTGGTTATAAATCACCAAAATCTAAAAAAATGAAGGCTGTTTGTTTATTCTTTTTGGCCAGTGTTCTTTTGCCTCTGGGTTTATTTGGGCAAGTCGCCGATCTGGTAAAGCCCGAAGGCATAAAAACGCCCTTGCACCAAAACAAGCTGGGTCAGGTCTTTTTTACCCAAAAATACATTCCTGTCGCAGCGTTAAAGGAAGCCGATTTCCTCCAATCCTATACCCTTACCAATAAAAGCAATCTCTTTTTTACCGCGTTTTTTGGCAATTCTTTGACCAATTACCTCCACCGTCTGCACCCCGATTTGACTGCTGATTCACTCGTTAAAATTGGCAATTACCAGTTTACCTTCTTCATAGACGGCAAACAAATCTACCAAAGCAACCTTTGGCCCGGAGCGCCGCAAGCCAGGATGCAAGACACCGCAATGGTCATCAACCGGCCACTGATCGACAATGAAAAAGGCAGTGGATCATGGAGTGAGTCATTCTGGAACCGATTCTTGTACAACGGTGGCGATGCGGCCCTGAGTGACGGAAAACATTTGCTCAGAATGGAAATTCGGCCTTATCTAAAATCTGTTGAGTTAAAAATTGGCGACATCATCGCGGCGGGAGATTTGGCGCTAGAAGTACTTCGGCATCCAAAAATTGATGTGTCTACCGTCAACCTGACCAAAGTAATGCCTTACAATGGCCTTCCGGTTTCCAACGCGTCTTTTGATCAAAACAAAATCAAGGAACTCAAAGGAAACATTGATGAAGGCGTTTTTAAAAAAATCAGCAGTGTGGTCGTGATCAAAAATGGCCAACTCTTGATTGAGGAGTATTTCAATGGAAAAAACCGCAACTCCCTGCACGATACCCGTTCGGTAGGCAAGTCCTTTGCCTCCACAATGTGTGGAATCGCCATCCGCGACGGCTACCTTAAGGATGAGAACCAAACCCTGAAGGATTTTTACCAGCTTAAATCTTTCGCCAATTTCGGCTTACCCAAAGAAAATACCAGCATTCGGGAATTACTTACGATGAGCTCGGGCTTTGCTGGCAATGACAACGACGATCAATCACCCGGGAATGAGGAGAATATGTACCCAAGTCCAGATTGGGTAAAATTCGCCCTGGATTTACCTTTTGACCCCAACAAACCCCAAGGTGAGTGGAGTTATTTTACCGCTGGGGTGGTGCTCTTGGGTGATATTTTAAACAAACAAGTCAAAGGTGGGCTGGAAGCCTATGCCACTGAACGATTGTTTAAACCCCTCGGGATTACCAATTACCAATGGCAATATACCCCCCAACAGGTACCAAACACCGCTGGCGGCATTCAGATGAGTGCACTGGATTTTGCAAAATATGGGCAGCTGTATAAAAATGGCGGGCGTTGGAACAAACAACAGATCATCCCCAAAGCATGGGTAGAGAAGTCTTTCAGCAAGCAGAAACAAATCCCCGAAAGAGACCAAGAATTTTATGGCTATTTATTCTGGAATAAAAGCTTCCAGGTAAATGGCAAAGCTTACGAAGCTTTTTATTGCGCGGGCAACGGTGGCAATTACATCCTGGTTTTTAAGGATTTACCACTGGTGATTGTCGTTACCGCTACTGCTTATGGCATGCCTTATGCGCATCCGCAGGTGGCAAAAATATTATCGGAGTACATTTTGCCGGCAGTCACGAAATAACAAAAATCAATTATTCGTTTATTGCTAAAAGCGCGCTCACTACCCATAAAATGAAAAAAACACTCCTCCTATTCCTGCTGATTTATGCTAGTGTTTGTTTTGGCCAAACCACAAAATATTCTGCTGCTCAAGTCCAGGAGGATATTCAATACCTCCATCAACAATTGAAAAAACACCACCCCAACTTGTACGTATATGCCAGCAGGGCCCAGCTTGATTCTGCCTTAGCCGCATTGATAAAAGAGGCAGATCATCCCATGAGTGAGCAGGAGCTATATGCCCACCTAACCCGCTTGTCGGCAATCATCAAGGATGGCCATACCCTTTTTTTCCCAAGCGCTACCTCCCTGGAACACCACAACAATCAATCCTTGTTTTTTCCTTTTAAAGTGTTTTACCAAAGTGGCAAATTGTATGTAGAGTTGAATTGTTCCTTGAGTGATGAAGTTTTCAACGGAACTGAAATTTTGAGCATCAACGGCCTGCCTGCGGAGCAAATCATCCAATTTTGTCTGGACCGAATGATGCGGGATGGGCACAATTTGAATTACCCGATCTGGATTTTGAACCAATATTTTACGGAATACTACAGCTATTTTTACGGGTATCCTCCCGAGTTTTTACTTGAGCTTAAAACGAGTGAAGGCGAAAAACGTAGTGTCACTGTCGCGGCATTGCCCAAGGTGAAAATCAGGGAAATTCGCGCTGCACGTTTTCCCAATCGTCTAACTGCGCGGGGTTTGAACCAAGAACCTGGCACAGGAATTTTGCTAAAAATTGACATCCTGCGAAGCATCGCCACCCTTTCTATCCGCGATTTTGACAGTGATATTTTAAAAACGGTGTACCAACAGGATTTTAAAAAAACCATTGGCTACTTATTTACCCAAATCAAACAGGCACAAATCAAACACTTGATCATCGACCTGCGCGGCAATCAGGGCGGCAACCTTGAAAATGGCACGTTTTTGCTGTCCCAACTTTTGCCAGAAAAATTCAGAGTAGTGGAACAATTTAATGTGGTCAAAAATCCTGAAGCAGCTACTGAACAAGAACGAAACGTCCTGAAAAAAGGCCGGGGAACCCAACTCAATCCACCACAAGCCAAACCCTTCCTCGGCCCCACGTACCTTCTGGTGAATGGCGGTAGTTTTTCCAATTCCGGCATTGTCAGTTCGGCTTTCCGGCATTACCAACGAGGCAAGATTATTGGAGAAGAAACGGGCGGCAACAAAAGTGTGATTTGTGGCTGGGAAGAAGCCGTTACCCTACCTTCCTCCAAAATTTCAGTACACATCCCCACCCGGCAATTCCTGATCCGGGATAGGGTAACCAATGACGGCCACGGGGTGATTCCGGATTTTATCGTTCGGCCCACAATTCAGGAATTGGCCAAAGGCCAGGATGAGGTTTTGGATTTCACCTTAAACCTAATTCAAAACTAAGCTCTATCGTAAAAATTTAGCACCCCACCTTTAGTTATGAGCGGTAAAAAGTAATACCAAGCATTTTTGCAGCTTCGCTGCTTTAATTTAACCACGACAACGTTTATGGGCTTCGTGCTTTTGAGGCTTCGCCTCTCTTTGCTAAAAGCGACAGGATGGCAAAACGGATGAAACGGATTGAACGGATGAGAACGGATTTTGACTCACCTTCGGCTCGTCCTTTTCCGCCTGCGGCGGAAAAAATCCGTTTTTATCCGTTTAGTCCGTTTCATCCGTTTTCCATCATGCCGCTTTGGTTGAATTAAATCGAGGGTAAAAAATTATCATTATTATTTCTTAACGCTCGTTGTTATCGTTCGTGATGGGAGCAAAAACGCAAGTTTTTGCCTTGATTTGTGAAAATTTGTGTCATTTGTGGCCATATAAAATGTGATTTAGCACCGCCGAAGGCGAGTGCTAAATAGTTACGCCCTATCTTTGATCAAAACCTGCTAGCGAATTCTTTAACCTGGATAAAATGACCATCTTGAAATCCGTCACCTTTGTATGCCTGATCGCCATCCTGGCTGTATCTACTGCTCCTGCTCAAAACACGACTTTTAAACCTGGAGAATTTAAAACCTGGGCCTTGACGCCGCCCCTGGGCTGGAACAGCTGGGATTGTTATGGCCCCACCGTAGAGGAACACGAAGTAAAAACCAATGCCGACTACATGGCCAAAAACCTGAAAAAATACGGCTGGGAGTACATCGTGGTGGACATTCGTTGGTTTGTAGAAAACGATAAAGCGGGCGGCTACAACCAAAAAGACCCTCGCTACGTGTTGGACGAATACGGCCGCTACCAGCCCGCCGTCAATCGTTTTCCATCCGCAAAAGACGGGCAAGGTTTCAAAGAATTGGCGGCTTATGTGCACAAAAAAGGGCTGAAATTTGGCATCCATATCATGCGGGGTATCCCCAAAGTAGCGGTCAACAAAAAACTACCCATTGCAGGTACCAATGGCATCACCGCCGATCAGGTTTACTCTACACAAAATCTCTGTAAGTGGTTGAGCGACAACTACACCGTTGATGCCAAGAAGCCAGGTGCACAGGAATACTACAACTCCATTTTTAAACTCTATGCCGAATGGGGCGTCGATTTTATCAAAATTGACGATCTCTCTGCCCCCATCTACCACCAGGACGAGATCGAGTTGATCCGCAATGCCATTGATGCTTGTGGCCGCAAAATTGTGCTCAGCACTTCCCCTGGCGAAACTCCTTTCAATGCTGCTACTCACGTGAGCAACAACGCCAACATGTGGCGCATGGTCAACGACGTGTGGGACACCTGGCGCCACATTACCCACCTCATGGAGCTTAGCAAACAATGGTATCCCTACATCAAACCCGGCACCTGGCCCGATTGTGACATGATTCCTCTGGGCCGTCTCTCCATCCGGGGCGAGGTGGGCAAAGACCGCATGACCAGACTGACCAAGGACGAGCAATACACCCTGATGACCTTTTTCAGCATCTTCCGCTCGCCCTTGATTTTTGGCGGCGATTTACCCAGCAACGATGCCTTCACCCTCTCTTTGTTGACCAATAAAGAGGTGCTAAAAATGCACCGTGAGAGCGGCGGGGTGCGCCTGTTGTATCAGCAAGATGGCAAAACGGCGATTACTTCGAAAAACAGCAAAACCGGCGAAACGTACCTGGCCCTGTTCAATACCTCCGAAACTCCGGGCCTGGAACTCAAAGTGGAACTGGCAGATCTCGATTTACTGGGTAAAGTCAAAGTGACCAATTTGTGGAGTGGGGAGAAATTGGGGGTTCAGGAAGGAGCTTTTGCGCAGAGCTTGGCGGCGCATGGATGTGGCTTGTATAAGTTGAGTTTGGGGAAATGATTAAGCACTATCGGTCTTTACTGATATTAAGAAACCCGATCCTTCCAATAGTCTGGATCGCGTTTATCATGTGCCAGGGCGATCACGAATATTTTGTCTTGTTCAATTCTAAAGATCACTTTGTAGGGAAACTTCTTCACTCTTGCACTTCTGAATTCACCGTAAATGCAAGGAAAGCGCTCAGGAAATTTAGGAATCGAGTTCAATGCGGAAGTTAGCCGAATACGAAATTGATCGAAGGCTTGTCTGCTTCGTTCCTCGTACCAGGTCAAAGAACTGTCGATTTCTACTTCAGCAAGGTTATGGTAGCTTAAATTCAACGCCAAATTTTTCTGTTAATTTTTTGGATAATTCTTCTCCAGAAACAAGCGTTGCAGTTCCGTCCGAAACCTCCTGCCAACGCCGATCAATTTCTGCCTCCCATGCGGGGGACAGATCATCCTCGCCCGTTTCAACACCGATTAAGGCGAGAAATTCAGCCTGCTCAGCTTCAGTTAGGCTCGAATATTCTTTGACCAATGCTTCAATGCTCATATTTCTATTCTAGATTTCGCTTGTTGTTGAAACCAAATATACAGCCATTTTTCCAAAAAAGCCATTTTCTGGATCAACTTGAAGCGCTGATTTTTTCAAAAAAGCTATCCTTTACCCCAAGCTGTCAAGTTTTGTGCATGGTCAAAAAGGTAGAAGTTGAGGTTAGTAACAATTAGAACATGCTTCAGCCTTGACAAACAGACTGAAACTGTAAAACGACTATGCCAAAGAGCTGTTTTGTACATGCACATGACTAAATGGCTAGGATCAGCGGAACCACTAACCCGACCAAACAATGTTTTATATCCAAGCTTGGAGGCCGGAAGAGGCTGGAGACGTTGAAGAAGTATTTGCTGGGTTAGGGTTTGGATGTGCCGATGGGGCTGAAAAGTATGATTTTTAGGAGAATAAATTACAGGTTTAAAAAAAGTATTATATTGCCTTTAGTTTCCTCGTGATAACAAACACAATTGAAGCAAAAACGAATATGTGCAGCCCCAGATAAAACTTGTTCTTCGCAATCAAAAAAAATCATAAACTAAAATTAAGAGCCATGCAAGGATTCATTAAAATTGTACTCATTTTTATTGTTGTGATGATCGGGGGAGTTATTTTAGCGTTCTTGAAAGAAAGTCAAGGAGGTGGCGGATACGGTCCGATTGGAGTTGTTATTGCTTTTGCACTTTTTGCTGGTGTCCGGGCAATTTGGAAGTACGACTCCAAAAAACCTGAAGAAAAAAGTACAACCAATATTGATAAACTTGACAAGAATTAAGACCTATGTTCAAGGATTACTACGAAATTCTTGAAATAGGCCATGACGCAAGTCCAGAAGGAATTAAATCGGCTTTCAAGAAGCAAGCATTAAAATGGCATCCCGACAAAAATCAAGGGATAGATACCACTTCAAAGATGCAAGCCATTAATGAAGCCAAATTGATTTTGTTGGACACGGAGGCACGAATGAAATACGACATAGAGTTCAATAGGTATCATGATGAAAAAAGAAAACAAGAAGAAGATCGAAAAAAGAGATTTAATGCAGCTAATGATACTGAGAAACAAAAATTTGAAGGCACAGTCTACAGAATGCACGATGAAGAGCTAGGCCGATGGATGAATAATGCTAAAAGGCAATCAGTCGAGTTGGCAAAAAAAACCATCGAAGATTTTAAGGGAATGGTTATGGCTGGCACAAAAGCTGCAGCAAAGGAGGCAATAGGTGCGCTTACCGTTCAAATCATCTTTGGAATAATCATTTCATTTTTCTTTTTGATCTCAAGGGCGTGTAATAGTTGAAATTATTCCAAATCGATAGTTCTCTGGTAGTGTGACAATGGATTATCAATTTTTTAAACATGCAATTATTTTACTGTAAAATAGCTATTTTGCAGGCATAGTGCATGCAATTGGCTGGAATTTGAGAAGCACCCAACTTTAAAAGAAATTTGAAATCAAATCAGGCAGGCATTCAATTACAATTAAACGCAAGTATATGATTACAAAATTTTTCCTTTCAATAAGTGTTCTTACCTTAATTTTATTTATTGTTTGGAGTAATTCCGATATTACAAGACTTGCAACTAAAGCTATCAACCCCCTTTTGCCTTTTAACCCAGAGGCTAAAAGTCCGTCTGAACAAAAATCCATCAAGTTATTTAATTGCATTGACAATTATTATCGAAATGAAAACTCATATTTGGAACTAATTGAAGAGTTGTTTTGCGATTCTATTAGCTGGGAATACATTGGCCCCGAGAAGAGAATTTTAAAATCTGACATTAAAAATGAATTAGGAAATAGTATAGAAAACTACACTTTAATCATTTCGCCGATTCAAACGGCGAAAAGCATGAAAAATGATTTAGAAATCGTGAATTTTGATGTAATTAATAATTGGACGATCAAAAATAAAAAAAACAGGAAGTGCTATCATATAAGTTTAACTTTTAAGCAAAAATGCATTAAAGAATTTCATAGAACAGAATCAACAATTGATTGTAGAAAATATCTTTACATTCTGGACAATCTTCAAGCAATCTCAACAGGGCTATACATAGTCCTTGTATTTGTCTTCTCGTTAATACTTTCAGGGCTATTTAGTGTTTTAGGGCAAGAAAACAAGAGTAACTTGGCCTATTTTATTTCACTGCTTGTATTGGTAATCCTATCAAATGTTTTAGGCGTGTCTGATCATTTAATAAATTTTATTTTGAAACTTGTCATCAAATAATTCGAGTAACTAGCAAAATGTATGCCGACAACTATTCCTGTTAAAGAACAAAGGTTTAAACCAAAAGCATTGAACTAAAGACTTTTATTGTTAAAAATGAACTCGAACCATTGTTAAATCTGGTCAACAACGAAATGAAAAACTAAAATGCCAGCCCCCCAAACCATCGATTATTCCCCACCAGCCACAGCCCAAACACCCTTACTTGTAGAATCCCCACTTTTAGTCCAAATATTGATGGTATCTTAGTTAGATCAGTTGACACCAAACGTCCATTCAATACCTAACTTTTTAACCTCTACAAACATGAAAAAAATCACTCTTCTTGTTGCCGTAGGCGTGCTGGGCATGCTTTTTATCTCCAGTACTTACCAAAAAAACGAAAACAAATACAATTTTACCACGGGTACACCGGAAGTAAAGTCGATTGCCGCATTGGCTTTTGGCCCCGAAGGAGTCTTGTTCATTGGTGATTCACAGAGCTCAACCGTGTTTGCGGTGGAGACCAAAGACACCAAAAAAGCAGCAAGTGCCCAGTACGAGGTCAAAAACATCGATGTAAAAATTGCCGAAGCACTGGGAACCACCAAAGAGAATGTTTCCATCATTGATATGGCCATTAACCCGGTTTCTAAAAAACTGTACATCGCAGTAAAAAGTGCTGACGGCACTCCAGTGTTGCTCAGCCTCGGCGCCAACAACGAGCTCAAAGCCGTTTCCCTTACCGATGTAAACTTCTCAACTACCGCCGTCAACAATCCTCCCGACGAAACCAAAAAAGACCGTCAGGGCAAACCATTGAGCCTGATGTCCATTTCGGATATGGGTTTTGAAGAGGGTAAACTCTTGATCAGCGGCTTGTGCAACAAGGAATTCAGCTCTTCTTTCCGCAGCATCAGTTTTCCATTCACCGGCAAAGCAGCTGAAGAAGCTACTCTGGAATTGTACCATGCCAACCACGGCCGCTTTGAAACCACTTCACCCGTGCGCACTTTTTCCACCACCACCATTGAGGGCAAAAAATACGTGGTAGCCAGTTACACCTGTACGCCGTTGGTGCTTTTCCCGATGGATGAGCTGAAGCCCGGCGCACACGTCAAGGGCAGAACCATTGCCGAAATGGGCAACCGAAATACCCCAAGCGACATGATTTGGCTGAAAGATGGCAACCAGTCTTTCTTGGTCATGGCCAACGATAACCGCCCAGCCGTAAAAGTAAGCCACGAGGAGATTGCAAAATTCCAGGGCACTCTGACCGAAAAAGTGGAAGGAACTGCCGGTACCAATTTTATCATTTTGCCACACGAAAAAGTGCTGCAAATGGCTAAATTGGACGAAAACAGAGCCGTAGTCATTCAAAAGAAAACCAATGGCGACATTGATCTTTGGACTTCCGATGGCAAAAACATCTAAGAGAACTACCATAAAAAAAGCCGGGTTGCAGCTGATCTGCAGCCTGGCCTTTTTTTTACTTCTTGCCTTGAGTGCTTGCCAAAAGCAGGAAAAGAGCATAGAACTGCTGTGGAAGGACCAGCGGGCGACTGGCATATCTATTCCCAGGCAACTCATCCACAATTTTTCGGCTGCTGCCACCGATCCTTCGATCAAAGTAGTCCTGGCAAATGGCAACAAGCGGGCCATTTTGGGCAAATTTTCTGCCGATAATTCCGCTCTTTTGTTTGAACCCTTGATCCCCTTAACGCCAGGGCTTACTTACCACATCCTGCAAAACGATCAGCTCATCGGGCAATTACTTGTCCCTTTCAACAAAAACGAAAAAGCACCCGAATTGCTGGCGATTTACCCCCAGCTCGATACTTTACCCGAGAATTTACTCAAGTTTTATGTCCACTTTTCCAAACCCATGCGCAGTGGTGAGTCTTTACAATTCATTCATTTATTAGGCGAAAAAGGGGATACACTTCGCAATGTTTTTTTGAATCTGCAACCCGAACTCTGGGATACCACCAGCACCGTGCTCACCCTCTGGCTCGACCCCGGCCGGATCAAACGGGGTCTAACCCTGAACCGCGCCCTGGGCAATCCGCTAAAAACGGGTGAAACCTATCATCTGGTGATTTCAGCTGCCTGGAAAGGACAAAACGGACTCAAGCTAGCCCAAACCTACCGCAAAACCTTCGTCGCCGGAAAGCGCGATGATCAGGCACCGGACCTCAAACAATGGCAATTGCAGCTCCCCAATGTGGGCACTACTGCCCCTCTGGTGATCAAAACCAGGGAAACCCTAGACCATTATTTGTTGTTTGAATCCATCGGCATCGTCGATCAAAACAACAGCCCTGTAAAAGGAAAAATAAGCCTGGATAAAAAAGACCAGCAATTGCTTTTTGTTCCCACCAGACCCTGGAAAGCCCAGCGCTACCGCTTGCAGATCGATGCCCGCCTAGAAGACCTGGCCGGGAACAACCTCAACCGCGTTTTTGATCGAGACATCACCAAATCAAAAAGCAGAAACAAGTCTTATTACGAGCTTGCTTTTGAGCTAAAACCCTAGTACAGGCTTGTCGACAGCGCTATAGACGTAAAAATCAACACCCCCAAGTTTGATGGATTTCCCTTTTTTCCACAAATCAAAATAATCTCCTATCTTACCTCAAGTATCAGGATACCTTATTTCAACCATACCTCGCGCGGTCACAAGAGGTAAAATTTTGACGCCGCTATTTTTTCAGCCTGCGAGGCGAGAAACGTAGACGACGCCTGAGCGTCGGCGAGGCTTCGCAACGACGTAGGATGGGAAAATAGCAAGTTAAAAATCACCTGGTGTGGCCGCGCGGGGTATATAAGCTACTCAAGCATGAAACGCTCAATCCTTGCCCTCTTTATCTTACTGTGCGTAGGCGCAAATGCCGCAGTCAGTTTGACCAATCTCAAAACCAACTACCGAAACATTCCCCTCGGTACAGACATCGCCACGCCACAATTTTCCTGGCAAATGGAGGCTTCTACCAGCAGTCACAATGTGGCCCAAAAAGCCTACCAAATTTTGGTCAAAAACGAAACTGGCTCAAAAGTTTGGGATTCTGGCAAAGTAAAATCCGACCAAGCTCACGCCATTCAATACGCTGGTAAAACCCTCAAACCCAGCACTCGGTATACCTGGGAACTAAGGGTTTGGGACAATCAAGGCAAGCTGAATAAAGCTTCCTCCTGGTTCGAAACAGGGCTAATGGATCCTTCCGAAAAAGCCTGGTCGGGTGCGCAATGGATCGGCGGCGGCGGGGCAGACGATGTTTTTTACCCCCACTACTTATCCGTGTTTAAACTCAGTTTTGCGGTTCAATTGGATAAAAACACCAACTCCAGCAAAGGAGCTTTCCTGTTTGGAGCCAACGATACCCGCTTGTCCAATCGCTACTTGAACCTGATGGGAGTCGAAAGAGGCAAAAATGAAAGTTATGTCGCCATCGAATTGGACATTTCCGGGCTGAATGACCATCCAGATTCAAAAGCCAAACTCAACATCTTCCGCGTTGGCTATACAAACAACGACAAAGCAGATGCGCCTTTTAAAACCCTGGACATCTCCCGAAGCATTGTTAATCCGCAGAATAAATTCGATAAACACCGCATCCACGCCGAGTGCAACTTTGGCCTGTTTGAGTTTTTTATTGATGGCACCGACGACGCACACAAAATCGCACTACCCGGGCCAGCACCAACTTCTCCTTTTGCGGCACGAGGATTGAACTTGAATCCAGTAGGTGCAGGCAACAACTTCATCAGTTTCCCGATGTTGGCCGATATGGGCTTTAAAACCGAAGCGGGTCAAACCGCCTTTTTCTCCGATTTAACCATCAAAAACTTCCGCTTTCCCAGCAATGTGGTTTTTGAAGACACCAACAATCAACTGCTTCAAAACATTGCCAAAGAAAACGGCGCCTACAAGTTTTCGGGCCAGCAATTGCTCACTGCCGATGCTTCCCGCAACGCCACGCCGATGTTGAGAACCGCTTTTCAAACCAAACCCAACATCAAAAAAGCCCGTCTGTACGTCACCGCAAGGGGCATTTACGAGGTTTACCTGAATGGAAAAAGGGTAAGTGAAGAGTATTTCAATCCTGGTCTGACCCAATACAACAAACACCACCAATACCAGACTTATGATGTAACCAGTGCATTGATCGCTGGCAAAACCAATGCCCTGGGTGCCTGGCTCAGCGAAGGTTGGTGGAGTGGCAACATCACCTACGGCGGAGAAAACTGGAACTTCTTTGGCGATCGGCAATCTTTACTCGCCAAAATGGTCATCACCTATGCCGATGGCAGCGAGCAAATCATTGCCTCCAATCCCAAAGACTGGAAACTCTTTACCGATGGCCCCATCCGCTACGGTTCTTATTTCCAGGGGGAAGTATACGATGCCGGAAAAGAAGCGGCCATCAAGGGTTGGTCTGAAGCAGGTTTTAACGATGCGAGCTGGAAACCAGCCAGTGTAGTGCCTCTGGATGGCAATGCCTACCTGGGTACTTTTACTGAACGCGGGCGCACAACCACATTTGATTACAAAGATTTCCAGTTGATCGGCAACATGGACGAAAACGTAAAAATCGTAGCAACCTTGACCGCTCGTTCTGTGAAGGAAGTAAGACCGAAGGTGTACGTATACGACATGGGGCAAAACATGGTAGGTATTCCCCAAATTTCCATCAAAAATGGCCGCAAAGGGCAGGTGATCAATCTGCGTTTTGCCGAAATAACCTACCCTGCCCTGCCCGATTACAAAGGCAACGAGGGCATGATCATGCTGGAAAACATTCGGGCTTCTTTGACCCAAGATCGCTACATCCTCAAAGGGGGTGATGAAGTCATTCAACCCCGCTTTACTTTCCACGGCTACCAATATCTGGAGATTACCGGAATCGATGCAGCGATCCCGGTCGAAAACGTGAAAGGCCTGGTGCTGAGTTCGGTGCATGAATTGGCTTCACATTACGAAACCAACAACCCATTGGTCAACAAACTGTGGGAAAACATTACCTGGTCTTTGCGCAGCAATTTCTTGTCTATCCCCACCGATTGCCCCCAACGCAACGAACGCATGGGCTGGAGTGGCGATATTTCGGTATTTTCAAAAGCAGCGACCTATCTGGCCGATGCACCAATGTTTTTGCGCAGGCATATGCTGGCCATGCGGGACATCCAGTTTGAAAATGGCCGTTTTACCGATGTAGCACCCGTTGGCGGTGGTTTCGGCGGCACCTTATGGGGCAGCGCGGGCATTACCGTAGCCTGGGAAACCTACCGCCAGTACGGCGACATTCAGCTCTTGCAGGAACATTATCCCGCGATGAAGCGCTACGTGGATTTTCTGGAAACAAAAATTGACCCCAACACTGGCATCCTCAACGAAGGTCCACTGGGGGATTGGCTGAGCCCCGAAGGCAACAAAAACGACAATACCCTCTTCTGGATGTCCTATTACGCTTACGATCTGGACATTTTGAGCCAGATGGCCAAAGCCCTCGGCAAAACTACAGATGCAACTGAATTGAACAAGCGCAGCGAAGCCATCAAGGCCAAAACCAATACCGTTTACCTCAATGAGGCAGGTAAAACCGTAAAATCTGGACTAAAAACCGGATTCATGGGCGCACCCAACGAAAGCGACAGCCGTATCCAGTCTGAAAAAGGCAACCTCATGGATACCCAGGCCTCCTATGCCATTCCCCTGGATTTGGACATTTTCAATGCCCCCAATAAAACCAAGGCACTGGAAGGTTTGCGCGCCACCATCACCAGAAACAATGTAGACGATGGAGGCGTAAAACGCCCCGAGTATTCCTTGATGACGGGCTTCATCGGTACTGCTTCGATCAGTGAAGTGCTATCCGAAAATGGAGCCGACGATTTGGCCTATAAACTGCTGACCAATAAACAATATCCCTCCTGGTTGTATTCCGTGGTCAATGGTTCAACTTCTATCTGGGAAAGGCTCAACAGCTATACCGTAGAAAACGGCTTTGGCGGCAACAACAGCATGAACTCTTTCAACCACTATTCCTTTGGAGCGGTGGCTGCCTGGATGTACAATTTCTCGTTGGGCATTCAAAGAGACCCCAATGTGCCTGCTTTCAAGTCCTTCATTCTGCAACCCACCCCTGATCCAAATGGAGAAATAACTTCGGCCAGTGGGTTCTATGAGTCAATGTATGGCAGAATTGTCAGTTCTTGGAAAAGAGATCAAGGCAAACTGTTTTACATGTGCATCGTCCCTCCCAATAGTTCTGCTACCTTGTACTTGCCAGGTAAAAACATCAGCCAAATTACCGAATCAGGTGAATCCATCAGCAAGTGGGCTGGAGTGTCTGTATCGGGCAACAAAGTAAAAATTCCATTGGGATCAGGGGTTTATGAGTTTGTGGTACAGTAAAGTCCCACGGCCTTCCTCCTGTTGACGGGTAGAATTAACGATAAAATAGCATACACTTAAAATCAAAGCACAGGAAAATTGTACTTCTTTGTGCTTTGTTTTTTTTGCACTAATTTGTCCTTATATGAAAAATCTGTTCAGCCTCCTTTTTTTTAGCAGTGCTTGGTTGTTAAATGCCCAAACTACTGCAGCCTTAGTAGACTACTATCCACCCGGGCCGGTGCCAGATCGCATCATTGCCAGTTGGAAAACTGATCCAAGTACTTCCTTTGCAGTCAACTGGCGGACGGCAGTAAGTGTAACCAAAGGGGTTGGCCAGATTGCAGTGGCCAGCGCAAGTCCAGATTTTGACAACATCATGGTGACTGAAGCCAGTAGTGAAATGTTGGTAAGTGACTTAAGTGCGGCGTACTATCATTCGCTCAATTTCACAGGTTTAAAACCGAATACCACCTATGCTTATCGGGTTGGCGACGGGCAAAGCACCTGGAGTGAATGGATTCATTTTCGTACTGCTGAGGCCAAAGAAGCCCCTTTTTCTTTCATTTATTTTGGTGACGCCCAAAACGACATCAAATCAAAATGGTCGCGTACCATCAGGCAGGCCTACAGCGATTTGCCCAAAGCCGACTTCATGCTCCACGCCGGAGACCTGATCAACGTTGCCCAGCGTGATCATGAATGGGGAGAATGGTTTTACGCAGGAGGCTGGATTTACCAAAACATCCCCAGTGTACCCACTCCCGGAAACCATGAATATGCTAGAGTGAACAACAAAACCGTGTTGAGTAAACACTGGCGACCTTCTTTTACCTTGCCTGAAAATGGCCCAACTGGCTTGGAAGAAAGTGTGTATTACCTCGATTATCAGGGCACGAGAGTGATTTCACTCAACACTTCCGCTTATCTTTCTTTTGATCAAGACAGCATCAGTCAAATGTTGTGGTTGGATAAAGTGTTGCAAAACAACCCCAATAAATGGACAGTGGTAACCATGCACCACCCCGTATTTTCGCCTGCTGGCGACCGCGATAATCCTTCCCTCCGAAGTGGTTTAAAAACTTTGTTTGACAAATACAATGTCGATGTGGTACTCCAAGGGCATGACCATACCTATGCACGGGGAGGCAACAACCTGCCCATTGGTGCTACTGTGATTGATTCAACCGGACCTGTGTATACAGTATCCGTGAGTGGACCCAAAATGTATTTGTCCAACCTTTTGCCTTGGATTGATCGGGCGGCGGTGGAAACCCAATTGTATCAATTGGTGCAGGTCAATATGGACACCCTTACTTATGAAGCCTACACTACTCTTGGTGAGTTGTATGACAAATTTAAATTGATCAAAACGGGAAATGGGCGCAAAAAATTCATCGACCTGGCGCCTCCAGGCTTGAAGGAAAGAATTGACTTGACTACCGCCCGGCTGGAAAAACTCAATGCAGCAGAACGAGGGAAATGGATCGAGCGCTTTAATGCGTACAAGGCGAGAAAACTAGCGCATGAGGAAGCAATAAAGGCGCTGACCACTAAGGGCAAAGTGGTTAAGGCCAAGAAGAAAAAGTAATGCCGAAAGTGTTCCGTATTCTACAAAAAGCTGCAAAATTGATTCGGCTATTTTCAGGGAGACCCAAACCAGGCACTAGCGCTACTTTTTAGGAACAAATCGAAGTGTGCCTCAAGGCTTTAGCCTTATGGCGCACTAAATTTTTTCAACCTGAAAAACACCTCCATGTTTACAGTCAACCCAACCTTCAAGCAGTTTGCCCTATTGATGATGCTTTTGGTGCAATTAAATAACGGTTTTAGCCAAACGCTCTCCCCAAAGCACCGGGTTTTGGTGCTGACCGACATCGAAAACGAGCCCGACGACGCCATGTCTATGGTGCGATTCCTGACCTATTCCAACCAATGGGATGTAGAAGGGTTATTGGCGACAACCTCTACACATCAACGCGACAAAACCGCGGCCTGGCGCATTCGTCAAATTGTGCGGGCCTACGGGCAAGTGCGCAATAACCTTTTGCTGCATGAAAAAGGATATCCCGATACCAGCTATTTGTTGAGCGTCATCAAGGATGGTTTGCCTACTTATGGCATGACTGGTGTGGGTGCGGGCAAAGATTCGGAAGGCTCGGAATGGATCATCAAGGTCGTAGACAAGAACGATGCCCGCCCCGTTTATGTCCCAGTTTGGGGTGGTGCCAACTGTTTGGCGCAAGCCCTCTGGAAAGTCCGCATGACGCGCACACCGGTAGACCTGGAAAAATTTGTCGCAAAACTCCGCGTATACACCATTTCCGATCAGGACGACACCGGCCCCTGGATCCGCAAAAACTTCCCGAGCCTGCACTACGTCGTAAGCCCTGGCCATTTTGAACGCGGCGCTTACCATTATGCCACTTGGAGCGGGATCAGTGGCGACAACCTGAACAACTATGGAGGTGCAGATTTCCGCATCGTAGACAATCCCTGGCTGGATGAAAACATCCGCAAAAACCACGGCCCATTGGGTGCCCAGCACCCCCATACGGAGTACATCATGGAAGGCGACACTCCCAGTTTTTTCAACCTGATTGAGAATGGCCTGAGTGATCCTGAACACCCCGACTGGGGCGGTTGGGGCGGCCGATACGAGTGGTATACTCCCCGCACCCACAAGTGGTTTTATGAACCCGAAACCAGACCTATCTGGACCGATGCCGAAGACGAAGTAATCGGTACCGATGGCAAAACCTACCTTTCCAACAAGGCGAGCATTTGGCGTTGGCGGCAAGCTTATCAATTTGATTTTGCTGCCCGCATGGATTGGTGTGTGAAACCGTACAAAGAAGCCAATCATCTACCCATTGCAGCCTTAGGTCATGCGAATAATCTATCGGTAAAAAGTGGGGAGAAAGTAAATCTGAGCGCCGAAGGCTCCAAAGACCCGGATGGCAATGCCTTGAGTTATGAGTGGATGTATTATCGAGAAGTGGGTACGTATGAAAGCAGTCGCCCGCTTGGCATCGATAATCGTACAATGAAGGCCGCCTCTTTTACTGCTCCAAGTGTTACTCTACCCGAAACGATACACATTATTCTGGCGGTAACCGATAATGGGCTGCCAGCATTGACGCGATACCAACGGGTGATTGTGACGGTGTTTCCGAAATGAGGCCAGCGAATAGGCAATTGTCTTGCACCCAAAACACTTAGTAATTCATAAAAAATCACCATGCCATGGAAATCCTCAACACCATCAGCCCCTATTTTTCAGTCCTCGCCCTTATCGGTACTTATTGCCTGATTCTGGCTTACGATCGCTCTAAAATGCCCGAGCGGGTCAAAAAACGTGGCCAATTGGCCGAGGGAACGGTTGTCGAAATCCGGCGAAATCCCGGCCCAATCTTTGGTTCTCAGGAAGGCGAAGGATTTGCCCCAGTGGTCGAATTTGCAACATCCTCGGGAAATCATCGCCATTTTTCAACCCATTACCAAACCCCAAGTCCATATCAAGTGGGGCAAAAAGTGCAGGTAGGGTATTATTTCTACAAGTCGATTCGGGAGGTATTACTCGATGGCGAAGAAAACCTGCCTCAATCTCCCACTTTACTCATTTGGGGAATCTGTTTTTGTTTGCTGGGCTATCCTTTTGTCTTTATCAAGCTACTTGGCTTGTTTTAGCCCTGGATCAGGTCTAACCAAGCTCTGCTATCTATCAAAATCAGTTCAATCTCGAAAGTACAGCACCCCACTTTGCGTAGGGTGCTATACATTTCCAAGATTCTTTGCGGTCCTTACATTCCCAACTCCTGCTTATCACCCAGGAAAGGCTGGTGGTACACCCGCTTTCCGGTTGCTTTGTACAGCGCATTCGCCACTGCGGCAAAAACTGGTGGAAATGGTGGCTCACCCATCCCGGTAGGATTGATCTCATTTTTCACGAAGTGCACATCGATTGCCTTTGGCGCTTCGCTCATGCGGATCATGCGGTATTTGTCGAAATTGGTCTTTTCTGGTGCACCGTTTTTGAAGGTCATTTCCCCAAAAAACGCGTTGCCAATGCCATCCGTAACTGCGCCTTCGGTCATGTTGATGGCTGCATCGGGGTTCACCACGATCCCACAATCAATGGCACTGGTTACCTTTTGAACCACCGGCTTACCATCCTCAATGGTCAATTCCAATACATGCGCCGCGTAGGTACTGTGGCAGAAATAAGCCGCCACGCCACGGTGCATTTTTGATTTTGGCTTATTGCTCCAGCCGGATTTTTCCCGCACCAGTTCCAGTACTCCGGCATAACGGGCCGCGTCGTAATCGTTGTTTTTACCTACCGGATTGGTCTTGGCCCGTTGCAACAACTCCAGGCGCATCTCGATGGGATCTTTTTTCATGGCCTCGGCCAATTCGTCGAGGAAAGACTGCTCTGCTGCCGCCATAAAATTGGAGCGAGGTGCCCGGAAGGCGCCAATGGTGACATTGGATTCAATTGCCCATTCTTCAGCGAGGTAGTTGTCTATCGCTCCAGCAGGAAAACGGTTGGCATGCAATGGGGTTTCGGGAATTCCACCTGCTTTTACATGAAAAGCCAGCAAGTTGTTGTTTTTATCCAGCGCAGCCCGATAGGTTGCGTAGTAAGCCGGACGGTAAACGCCATTGCTCATGTCATCTTCGCGGGTATACATCAATTTGACTGGAGCCTTTACCTGTTGGGAGATTATTGCCGCTTCTACCAGGTAATGACTGTAAGCACGGCGGCCAAAGCCTCCACCCATGCGGGTCATTTCGATTTCGATGTTTTCCGCAGGTATGCCCAATCGTGCTGAGAGGGTAGGTTCGATGAGTCCAGGTGCCTGCAATGGGCCGGCAACTTTTACTTTGTCGCCCTTTACATCTGCAAAAAAGTTCATCGGTTCCATGCAGTTGTGCGCCAGGTGAGGGGCGGAATAGCTCCGTTCGATGACTTTTGCAGCGCTTTTAAAAGCAGCCTCTGGGTCGCCATCTTTGCGCACCACTTTGCCAGGCTTGCTGGCAAACTCTTCCATTTTAGCGAGGTAGTCTGAAGAATTTTCAAGACCACCGGGTACTTTAGCCTCGCTTTTGTTTCCACCAAAACCAAGAACTTTTTCGGTATAGGTGGCAAAAGGCTCCCATTCCGCTTTGAGGGCTTTTTTGGCATTCATTACCTCCCAGGTTGAGTTGCCCACAATGGCCACCAATTCGGGAAAGGCATTCACGTCGAAGGCTGCTTTTTCATACCCCTCATTGTACGTTTTGAAGGAAAACACATCCTTGATACCCGCCATGCCCTTTACGGAAGCACCGTTGAAAGACTTCAGCTTCATGCCGAAGGCGGGTGGATGCACGATCATGGCAATCAGCATGCCCTCTACTTTATAATCGAGGCCAAAAAGCGGCTTACCTGTGACGATTTTCGGACCTTCTACGTTTTTCTGAGAGGTGCCGATGATTTTGAAATCCGCAACCGCCTTCAGTTTGATGTCTTTGGGCATGGGGATTTTAGATGCAGCGGAAGCCATTTCCCCATAGGTTGCCTTTTTGCCACTTTTTGCGTGCATCAGCACGCCATTGGAAGTTGTGATTTCTTCTACTGGGACTTGCCATGCCTGGGCTGCGGCTTCGCGCAACATTTGTCGAGCGGTAGCGCCAGCCTTGCGGAGGGAATCCCATTTTGAAGCGATTCCCCTACTGCCCCCCGTAAACTGCCCGAAAGCTGCATTCGGAAATTTGATGGGGTCGTGCATGGCCATTTCCACCTGCACATCTTTCCAGTTTACGTCTAGTTCCTCTGCCACGATCATGGGCATGGAGGTCATTACGTTTTGGCCAAATTCTGGGTTGGGGGTAAGGATGGTCACTACACCGTTGTCGCCAATTTTCAGGTAAGAATTAAAGTCAAACCACTCTTTAGGCAAGGCCAGGTTGTCTTTGATGGCTAGGTTTTGCTGGGCTAGCCAGTCAAATCCGATGACGATGCCACCGCCCGCAAAGAGGGTATTTTTGAGAAAGGAGCGCCTGTTAGAGGCTATTTTTAATTGTGCCATTTTTTTTTGATTTAGTACCCCAAATTTTTCTTGCGCAAAAAGAACCATTTTGGATTGGGCTGCGCCCAATCGTTTTAAATAACCGCGACGACACGACGACGCGACGGTTTCACGACGGTTTGCTCCGCACCACACGACGCAAGCGTCGTGTAATCGTCGCGTCGTCGTGTCGTCGCGGTTAGATCAAAACGAGCAGCGAAGCTGCGAGAAAAATGTGTTGTCGAGGTTTGAATATAAAACGATTCCATCTTGCATGTTAAACTTGGGATGATTGGTACTTGGTTGTTAAGAACGAGCTGCGGTCTTAATCGCCGCTTTGATCCGAGTATAGGTTCCGCAACGGCAGATGTTGCCATTCATCGCTGCATCAATTTCTTCGTCGCTGGGTTTGGGATTGTCTTTGAGCAAGGCTGCCGCACTCATGATCTGCCCGGTTTGGCAGTAGCCACATTGAGGCACATCGTGCGCAATCCAGGCTTTTTGCAGCGGGTGATCGCCCTTTTCAGATAGCCCCTCAATGGTGGTGATTTTCTGATTTCCGACCTGCGCAACAGGCAAGGAGCAGGAACGCATGGCCACATTATCGAGGTGAATGGTGCAAGCGCCACACATGGCCATGCCACAGCCATACTTGGTACCCACCAAATTGAGGTGATCCCGGAGTACCCACAGGATCGGTGTAGTGGGGTCAACATCGATTTGATGTTTTTTCCCGTTGATATTCAGGTTAAAAACTGCCATGATATTTAGGTTTGGTTGAATTTACAAAAATCGTCTCTTTTCTCGTCAAAACATTATAGAAATCAAGTCAATCTTTACGAAAATCAAAGCTTCAAAATCCACATCAGGAATAGCGAACAATCAATTCCCAATTTGTATATCCTCCAGGTAAGGTTGCTGATACATACGCTTTCCCCTTGCCCGATAAAGCGCATTGGCCAAAGCGCCAAACACTGGCGGGTAAGGTGGCTCGCCCATGCCCGTTGGGGCGATTTCATTTTTTACAAAATGTACATCAATGGTCTGCGGTGCCTCGCCCATGCGGATCATGCGGTACTTGTCGAAATTGGTTTTGGCTGGGACGCCTTCATTAAAAGTCATGGCCCCATACAAAGCTGTGCCAATGCCATCGACAATTGCTCCCTCACTCATGTTGATCGCCGCGTCAGGGTTGACCACAATGCCGCAGTCTAGGGCACAACAAACCCTTTTGATCACGGGTTTTCCATCTTCCAGCACCAAGTCCAGAACCTGGGCGCAGTAAGAGTTGTGGCTATAGTAGGCAGACACTCCCCGGTGCACGTTGGGCTGATTTTGTGCCCATCCTGATTTTTCGCGCACCAATTCCAGTACACCGGCATACCGAGCGGGCTCGTAATCGTTGTTTTTGCCTACAGGGTTGGTTTTGGCACGGTTCAACAAGTCTAAGCGGAACGCTATCGGGTCTTTGCCCATTGCTTCAGCCAACTCATCCAAAAAGGACTGTTCAGCACTGGCCATAAAGTTGGAACGCGGTGCACGGAAGGAGCCTACCGTAATGTTGCTGTCGATGGTCCAATCCTCGGCGAGGTAATTGTCGATGGCACCTGCGGGAAAGGCATTCGCAGCAAGTGGGCTTTCTGGGATACCTCCTGTCTTAACATGAAAGGCGATCAATTGATTGTTGGCATCCAGCGCTGCCCGATAAGTAGCCTGATAGGCAGGCCGGTAAATGCCCGAAGTCATGTCGTCTTCCCGGGTGTAAATCAATTTGATGGGCGTCTCCATTTTTTGAGAAATCAAGGCAGCCTCCAAAGCCCAGTGCGCGTAGGAGCGTCGACCATAGCCGCCACCCAGTCGGGTCATCTGGAAATCGATTTTTTCAAGGGGCATACCCAGTCTGGCCGCCAGTGCCTGTTCCGTAAATTCCGGTTTTTGCAGGGGTCCGGCCAATTCCGCCTTTTCGGCAGTAACATGCGCAAAAAAGTTCATCGGCTCCATACAGTTGTGCGCCAGGTGAGGAGCGGTGTAGGTTCGTTCGATGATTTTGGCAGCGTTTTTGAAGGCCGTTTCAGGGTCGCCATCGCGGCGGCGTACGCGGGCAGGCATGGCAGCTACTTGCGCAATACTGCTCTCATGCCGGGTCGTACTTTCCAAGCCAGCGGGGGTGCGTACCTGCTGCCTGGTGCCCAGGCGATTGACCATTTCCGTAGTTTCTGCGATGGGCTCACATTCTATTTTGATGGCCTTTTTGGCCTGCATCACTTCCCAGGTGGAATTGCCGACAATGGCCACCACATCAGGGAAATTCAGGGTATCAAAAAACTGTTTTTCGTAATCGGCATTCATCACCTTGATGGGAAAAATGGCTTTGATCCCCGGCATGTTCCGCGCTACTGAATCGTCAAAAGACTTCAATTTCAAGCCAAAGGCAGGGGGATGAATGATCATGGCGATCAACATACCTTCTTTGCGTTGGTCTATCCCAAACAGGGGCTTCCCGGTGATGATTTTGCTGGCATCTACATTTTTGCGAGAGCTGCCAATGATTTTGAAATCTTTGACCGCTTTCAAAGCGACTTCCTTTGGAACTGGAATTTTGGCCGCTGCTGAAGCCATTTCGCCATAGCTGGCCGATTTTCCACTGGCTTTGTGGGACAATACACCCTCAGACGTGCTAATTTCAGCTACAGGTACCCCCCAATTTTGGGCTGCAGCTTCTTTCAGCATTTGCCGGGCAGAGGCGCCAGCCGTACGCAAGGTCTGCCAGCTTTGGCGAATGCCCTGGCTGCCGCCGATGAATTGACGAGTATACAGCGCAGTATTTAAAGGTGCTTGTTCTACCACCACGTCCTTCCAATCTACATCCAGTTCTTCCGCCACAATCATCGGCATGGAGGTTTTGACGTTTTGGCCACCTTCCGGGTTGGGTGCCATGATGGTGATGGTTCCATTGTCGGCAATGCTCAGGAAACCGTTGAATTTGTACCAGGTTTTGGCGGAATTTGCTGGTGCTATGGTTGCGGTGGAACTTTGGCAAGAAGTCAGCCATTCAAAGCCCAGCATCATGCCACCACCTGCCAATGCAGTGGATTTTAAAAAGGAGCGTCTACCGTGGGAGGTTTTTACTGTTGTCATGGTGGAGAGATTTGAGGGTGTAAACAGGGGTTTTGAATTAAAGTTACTGAATTCTCGTCAATCTAAACCCTTCTGCTTTAGAAATTGAGACAAGAGGTCTGCAATTTCGAGGTTGTTCAAGTCCGAAAAGGGGAAGTGAGTATTTCCCTTGATCCCAATTTCGGGTAAATGAATCAAGGTTACATCACCCCCATGTCTATTCGCGGTAAAGAGGAGTGAGATAACTCCTAACCATAAATAGCTTTGATTTGATTTCCTTATTTTGGTATTGTTCATGCAGTCTGAAGTTAACCTTACAAAGTTCTTCAGATTTTCTCACCTCTCTAGTATACAAACTACGGTATGTTCTACCATTTTTACTGATTAATAGCCAGGTTTCGTTATCGCATTGGGGAACTCCCTAAATTTGCAAGAGAAAACAACAATGACATGGAAGGTACCTTCAGATTTGAAACCATCAGTTCATACAATGACTTAAACAACCACAAGACCTTGCACCCTTTGGTTAGTCTCATTGATCTTTCTAAGGCCAAACCAAGGTCCTGGGGTGGAGCGCGAAGCATCAAAATTTACTATGGCTTTTATTGCATTTTTTTGAAAGAAGTAAAATGTGGTGACTTAAAATATGGCCGGCATTACTACGATTATCAGGAAGGTACCCTGGTTTTTATCGCTCCAGGACAAGTGATGGATATAGAAAACAGCGGCGAAGTGTATCAACCAATGGGACATGCCCTGGTGTTTCATCCCGACTTGATCCGAGGAACCGCCCTGGCCAAAACCATCGATGCATATAATTATTTCAGCTACCAATCCAACGAAGCCCTGCACTTGTCAGATCTTGAACGGCAAATTGTGATGGACTGTTTTTCAAAAATAGCATTCGAACTCCAACAAACCGTTGACAAGCACAGCAAAAAACTGATTGCCTCCAATATTGAATTGTTTTTGAATTATTGCGATCGTTTTTATGATCGCCAATTCATTACTAGAGACAATGTCAACAAAGGGATTTTAGAAAAATTTGAAAACTTGCTGAATGGTTATTTTTTATCCGACAAACCCCAACTGATTGGCTTGCCTTCAGTGGCTTATTTTGCCAATGAGCTACATCTTTCGGCCAACTATTTTGGGGATTTAATCAAAAAAGAAACGGGGCAATCCGCCAAAGAATACGTTCAAAGCAAAATTATTGAGGTAGCTAAAAACAAGGTATTTGAGAGCGGTAAAACCGTCAATGAAATTGCATTTGAAATGGGTTTCAAGTACCCGCAGCACTTTACCAGGTTGTTCAAGCAGCGGGTAGGTCACACTCCAAATGAGTACAGGAATTTGAACTAGATATTTTTTTCGCCACAAAGAAACTAAGGAACAAAGCGCCTTTGTGCTGAAAACCAATCAAAATCTATGAAAAACACAATCATCACGCTAGCCTTATTTTTCTTGTGTATAGCCTCAACTATTGCACAATCCTCCACCGAGGAACAAAAAATCATCCAACTGTCCAAAGACAAATGGCAATGGATGGCCGACAAAAATGTGGAAAAACTCGAACCACTCTTCGACGACAAAGCAAAATTTGTCCACATGAGCGGTACCTGGAAAAAGGCTGAGGAACTCGAGATCATCAAAACGGGGAGCATTTGGTACAAGGAAGCCAAAATCCACGATACGGCTGTGGAAATTTCCGGGAAAACGGCCATCATTTGGAACCGCATTACCCTGGTGGCCATGGTTCGGGGGAATGAGGCCATCACTGAATTTACTGTAACCGAAGTTTACCAAAAACAAGGTAAGAATTGGAAAATGTTGGCGCTGACCTTTAGCAGTGTACGGGACACGCACCAGATTAAAAAATAGATTTAGCGGCCCCAAAAAGATCATCAATCAGGTCTTATTCCGATTGATGATCTTTTTATTTTTAGCTCCACTAATTAAATACCACGTGATTGTAGGATAGCCCTTAACTTAATAAAGGCCTTTTCAATTACGTTCAGTCTTGCCTTACGGGGATCGGGTTTGCCAACTACCTTACCACTCAACTCAACATCAAGAATCTCTTCTTTCTGGGTAGTGTAAAGCGGCCACACTGGCAGTCCCTTGCCATTTGGATTGCCCGTTTTTGCGAAATTTGCCCAATAGGTATTCATGGTATTGGCCAGCTCTTTCTCATCCGCTGTTGCCTCAGCTGGGGCACCCCAGCGGGCATTGAGGGTGTTGAATACAAACGAGACATCAGATCCGTGACCAGCACCATACCGCGCCCGCGCCTGCATTGCAGTAGGGACGTAGCCAAATTGAAATAGGTAGGCAGGAGCACCGTTGGCTACGAAAGCCCTGGCAGTCATCCGCCCTGGCTCACCCCATGCCCAGTCGGTGTTAAACTTGGTGATTACTTCAGCGAATTCTTTGTCGCCATTGGGATCAAAGGCCGCCTTAGCCTCAGCTTCAAATTCTCCAAAAAGGGAAAACAGGGCTTCCTTTGAAGTGCTGGTATTGACAAAGGGCCCGCCTATTTCCGCACTACAATTCCCGATGATGATGGGAATACCAGGCTGCCGTCCGGCTTTGTATGTGCTCTCCGCTGTTTCTACCACCAGTTTACCATCAAGGATCGGACCGGAGTAGGTACGAGGGCCGCTCTGGCCATCCGTTTCCTGTCCTCCATCCACAATCTGCTCAACGCTCAGTGCGCGGAGTTTAGCCAATCCGGCTGCGTCGGTGCTCTCAATCTTATGTTTGCGCGCAAAATTTATCCCAATTGTTTCTGCCGAAACAGGATACAGTGGATCTGCATTCTCCTGACGCATTGGCCTGCCAGTAAGCACACCATCACGGCCACCACCCGACTCACTGATCACCTTATGGAAAAGACCTCTTGCAGCGGGTATGCTTAGTAGTGAATGGACAGAAACTCCCCCTGCTGAAAATCCGAAAATGGTCACGTTCTTCGGATCGCCCCCAAATGCGGTAATGTTCTTTTGAATCCACTTGAGTGCGGCAATCTGGTCCATATAAGCGTAACTGCCCTTGAACTCTTCGGGGTGTTCCTGGCTCAATGCAGGAAAGGCAAAATGGCCGAGTCGACCAAGTCGGTAATTAATGGTCATCAGGATGACGCCTTGTTTGGTGAATGCGGTTCCTGCCGTGCCGGGGCCGGAGCCGCTACCTCCAACAAAAGCGCCTCCGTGAATCCAAACCATCACTGGCAATTTTGATTTTTTAGTGGCTTTAGCGGGTGCCCACAAGTTGAGAAAAAGACAATCTTCGGAAGTCGTCGCAGTGGAACCTGGAAAAGTTCGTTGTGGACAATCCGCACAAAACTTGCTGGCGTCCCGAACTCCTTTCCATGGGCTTACGGGCTTTGGTGGGCGCCAGCGAAATTCACCGACAGGTGGGGCTGCGTAAGGAATACCTTTGAAGACAGTAGCATCACCTTCGATTACTCCTCGCACCATGCCGTTAGCAGTTTTCACTTCTGGTGAGGTCTGTTGAGGTGTTTGAGCATCCATAAGGCCGCAGATGAATAAAAGTAAAACAATTGCGATCGATGTTTTTTTCATTTTCAGTTTGTTTTAAAGCAGGCATACTATTGTGGTGTGGATTAGGGGGTCATCAACTTGGTGAAGGACAAAGAACCCAGCTTCCAGGAACCATTTTCTTTCATATACACCTCAGTCACCATGAATGGATTGGTCACTTCATTGCCTCCAACCACAGCCAACAAGGTTATCCGGTTTAACAGGATAGCCGTATTTTCAATGATTTGAACAGACACTTCATGAATGTCTGCCTTCTTGTAATGAATTCCTCCACTACCAATAATATTGAGTTCCCGTTCTTTACCCCAGGATCCGCCCATATGCACAAAAACAGATTTTTCATCGAACAAATCTTTCAGTTTTTCTACATTTTTATCGGCCATCCATTGCCATTTCTCTTTGGAAAGGTTAATAATTTCCTGCTCTGCTGTGTTTTGTGCGAGGGCACCTTCAACGCTTAAGACCGTAAGTACCATTGCAAGAATTGATGCTTTCATAGAGTGGTTTTATTGATAGATTATCACGGTGCAAAGGTGCCCTGATTTCAATTCTGGAATGGTATACAAACTACTGGTTTAACTACCAATTTCACTGATTAGGCCAAGCTACGTTCGAAGTCGTGCTGAGAACTCTTAAGTTTGATTGAAATTAAAAAAAACAACTTTCATTACAAGATGCAAAAAGTTAAACTGAACAGTTCTTCACAAATTCATTTTGCATGCTATATTTGTTGATCTCCTCCACTATTAAATCGCAAAAATGAAAAAACCTACCAATCGCATTCCCTTACTGTTTTTATTCATCTGCTCTCTTTTGTGTACCCAGTTAAGCGCCTTCGCCGCCACCAAAGATTACACTCTGGTCGTTGAGGCTTATGATTGGGGTCCCAACGTCAGTAAAGCCATTATTGGCGTGGATAGCCCAGTAAAAACGGTTGACCATAAAGATTACACCGTGTCTGCCACCCGCTTTTCATCCTGTGTGGAAATTCCCGCTGTGCAGGCGTCCGGAAGCAGGTCGGTCGTTTTTGCCTATGTTTCTGACCAACAAGGCAAGCGAGTAGCGGAAGGGAATTTTGTGACCCTGGTTTTGGCGGTAGCCCCCAACCTGCCGATTGCCTCGCCCATTTTTTATTCCCAAAATGCCAAATGTCGAGGCAACAACTGGATTGAGTACAAACTGAACATCAAAGACAACAAAAGCAATCAGGTTTGGGACAAGGAAAAAAACCGCATCATTCCCCTGATGGATCAATTTGACCTGAGTGGAAAATACAAGGTGGACGACAGCATCACCCTTTCTTATGCCGTATACGCGCCCCAGGTCAGAGCGGCCAAATCCCCCCTCATCATTTGGTTGCACGGCGGTGGTGAAGGTGGAACCGATCCCAGTATCGCCATCATCGGCAACAAGGTGGTCAACTATGCTTCACCCGAAATTCAGAGTTACTTCGGTGCTGCCTATGTGCTGGCTCCTCAGTGTCCGGGTGCCTGGATGCACAACAAAAAAGGAGTAATCACCCACGGCAAGGAAGACGACATGTACAACCAAGGCTTGCTGGCAATGATCAAAAATTATGTACGTACCCATCCCGAGATTGATCAAAACCGCATTTATGTGGGCGGTTGTTCCAATGGTGGCTACATGGCGCTGAGGCTGATTCTAGCTGATCCCAATTATTTTGCGGCGGGCTACATCAGTGCCCTGGCCTATCAGTCGGAATTCATCAGCGATCAACAAATCAACAGCATTCGCAAAGTGCCCATCTGGTTTGTACATTCCAAAGACGATGGGGTAACCGTTCCAGAAAAAACGGTGGTACCGGTTTATCAGCGCTTGAAAGCCGCTGGTGCTCCCGTTCACTTTTCCTTTTATGACCATGTCACGGATTTGAGTGGACTTTTTGGAGGAGAAAACTATCATTTCAATGGCCACTGGTCCTGGATTTATTCACACGCCAACACCGCCAAACTGGACTTTGATGGGACACCAGTCAAAATCAAGAATAAACCTGTGACCATTATGGAATGGATGGCGGCTCAGAAGAAGTAGACTTTATGAACGGCACCTCAAACGAAGCAATTATTTGAAATTCGTAAGTTTTGCTTTGTAATTTATTCAAGAAATTCAGTTCGATTCAATTTCTTTGTGGCTTGAAATAAGTAATCGAACAAGTCAATGAATACAGCATTATTTTTTCAAGGCGAAAAATCAAAAGCTCGTTTCTTCAAAGTGTTATTGCTTTGGGTGTTGGTGCACAGTATGAGCTTCACGTTTGCCCAAAAAATGGACAGTATGGCCACTCAGCAGGCGGTAGGTCGGTTTTCGACTGGTGCCAGTGTGACCAACAACGGGGTTTCTTTGATCCCTTCCTTTTCCTTGGGCAAACCTGCTGCCATTTTTGACCTGTCACTCGGAAAAAAACGGCTGAGTTTTGAGCCGCAATTCCGCTTTGCACTTTCAGGAAAACCCTGGTCTTTTTTGTTTTGGTGGCGTTATAAATTACTCAAAGCCAATAAATTTACGTTCAATGTTGGCGCCCACCCAGCAATTGTATTTCGCGAAAGGACCTATAATACCCTGAATGGCGAACCTGTAACCGTAACCATTGAGCAGCAAAATTTAGCGGCTGAGTTTGTGCCAACCTACGAACTTTCCAAAAATGTCAGTGTTGGAGCCTACTATTTGGTTTCGCACGGGTTCGATAAAGGCGGAACACGCAGCATTAATTTTTTTGCTTTGCGGAGCAGTTTTTCGCGCATTAGCCTTTCCAAACAATTGTATTTCAGCATCATCCCGCAGGTGTATTATTTGCGTATGGACGGTAAAGGCGGATTTTATGTCAACTCAACAGTGGTGTTGGGCAAAAACAAATTTCCACTTACGGTATCCTCCATCCTTAGTAAAACGATCCAGACCGATCTTACCGGAGCAAAGGATTTCATCTGGAACATCAGTTTGAATTACAGCTTCAACAAGAATTACATCGGGATTTAAGTTAGACTTTATCAATCTGCGCGAATGGACAAGGTGGAAACCATTGAAGATTTTTACAAAAACAAACTCAATTGGATGCCCGAGCAGATCCGCAATGAGATTGGGCATTTCAATGTATTTCGGCTCGAACCATTCACTGGCGAAAACGCCAAGCCGGCACCTTATAAACGGCGCGATTATTACAAAATCACCTTGGTACTGGGCAACAGCAAAGTCCATTTTGCCGATCGGGTAGTAGAAGTGCAAAAACAAGCTTTGTCTTTTTCCAATCCCCAGATCCCTTACAAGTGGGAGCATTTGGACAACATCCGCGGTGGTGCATTTTGCATCTTCAACCACCACTTTTTCCACCAATTTGGCAATTTGAATCAATACGAAGTATTTCAACCCCATGGCAACCACATCTTCGAATTAAGTGACGAGCAGGTTGCCCGGATTGAGCCGATTTATGCCCGGATGTTTGAAGAAATTTCCTCCGAATACATTCACAAATACGATGTTTTGCGCAACCTGGTATTTGAACTGCTGCATTTTGCGATGAAGCTACAGCCCAATGCCAAATTTGACAAGCCACAGCTCAATGCATCCCAGCGGATTTCGACACTGTTTCTGGAGCTATTGGAACGCCAGTTTCCCATAGACGACAACCATCAAAGCATGCAGTTGCGCTCGGCTTCTGATTTTGCTGGGCAACTCAATGTACATGTCAATCACCTGAACAAGGCAGTGAAGGACACCATGCAAAAAACCACTTCCAAGATCATCGCCGAGCGGGTATTGCAGGAATCCAAAATTCTGTTGAAGCACAGCAACTGGAATGTGCAAGAAATCGCCTATGCACTGGGTTTTACGGAGGTTACTCATTTCAATAATTTCTTTAAAAAGCATACGCAGTTGAGTCCAACCAAATTCAGGAATGCGTGAATTTCGTAAGTATTGTTTTGTTTTTCGTTAGCGCATAGGAGCTGAGCCTCCTATTTTTGAGCCATTAAATTCTACTTTTTCAAACAACTGCAACATGCAAAAGCGCAAACTTGGAAATAACGGCCTGGAAGTATCTGCACTAGGCCTCGGATGCATGGGGATGAGCTTTGGCTATGGCCCAGCTGGTGATACGCAAGAAATGATCGCGGTGATACGCTCTGCCGTTGAGCAAGGCATCACCTTTTTTGATACCGCCGAAGTCTATGGCCCCTACACCAACGAAATGCTGGTAGGTGAAGCACTCGAACCTTTCAAAGGACAAGTGGTCATTGCCACCAAATTCGGGTTCAATTTCGTGGATGGAAAAATGGCTGGCCTCAACAGTCGCCCCGAAAACATCCGCAAGGTTGCCGAGGAGTCTTTGAAAAGATTGCGGGTAGATGTACTCGACCTGTTTTACCAGCACCGGGTTGATCCCAATGTGCCGATCGAAGAGGTAGCAGGCACGGTGAAAGACCTGATCCAGGAAGGAAAAGTAACGCACTTTGGCCTATCAGAGGCTGGTGCAGCCACCATTCGCCGCGCCCATACTGTGCAACCAGTCAACCGCGCTGCAAAGTGAGTACTCGCTCTGGACCCGCCAACATGAAAAGGAAATCATCCCAACCATCGAAGAGCTAGGCATTGGCCTGGTGGCATTCAGCCCCTTGGGCAAAGGATTTCTTGCCGGCAAAATAGACGAAACAACCAAATTTGCCGAAGGCGATATCCGCAACATCCTGCCACGCTACACCGAGGAGGCTCGGGTGGCCAATAAAGCCCTGCTGGACTTGTTGCATCAATTTGCCGCAAAGCTAGATGCCACTCCTGCCCAAATTGCACTGGCCTGGGTACTGGCCCAAAAGCCCTGGATTGTGCCGATCCCGGGTACAACCAAATTGCACCGCCTGGCCGAGAACAACGCTGCTGCTGCCATCGAACTCACCCAGGAAGAACTACAGGAAATGGAAACCGCATCCAGGCAAATTGAAGTGGTGGGAACACGCT
>Ga0247836_1000278_pt1 | contig 95756 bp, 100 predicted proteins | sample LaCruzMarch2015__4_FD_187116 | JGI IMG/M metagenome (GOLD analysis project Ga0247836, IMG submission 187116) | Freshwater microbial communities from meromictic Lake La Cruz, Castile-La Mancha, Spain - LaCruzMarch2015_14m | ecosystem: Environmental > Aquatic > Freshwater > Lake | place: Spain...
CCACCCGGGAGACGGGGGGGGGGGATGCTGCCTAAGGGGCGGCGTCAACCGCATGATCGTAAGATAGGCTCACTTAGTCCCATTTCAATAGGGGGGAACCCCTAAGTTCACGAAAAGTTGAACGAGTACGCCGAGGCGCTCGGCCTTTGGGGCTTGCCGTGTTACCGAACAGTCACTGAATCAGGTCAAATCAGCGGAAAGCCTGAGCGTTCTGAAGACATTACCCCATCCAGTTATTGAGGCGTTGCCAATCCCGAGCCCAGCTGCTGGATCTTGAACAGGCCTGCATCAAGCTCTCCGCCCTTCACAAGGTCGGTAACTTGGACCTGGGTCAATTGCCCCTGTGCGTCGGTCGTCTGCCACTCTCTCAATTCGAGGGCCGCCGCAGTCGACAGGAACAACTTTATCACGCCCGGCGTATCGGGGCTCTTGTCGCGTAGGGCGAGCACGATCATGTCGTCGGCAGATTGAACTTCAAGGATCTGGGCGTCGCGGGCCAGATCGACGTCCTTACGCAAGATCAGGCGGAAGGGCGTTTTGTCCAATTCCACGCGGTCTTCATTGTTCAAGTCGTGATCCTGGATCGCCAGGTATTCACCATCGGAAACAATGACTTGTTTGGACGGCAAAGAATAGTCGAAGCGGAACTTGCCTGGGCGCTTCAAATAGAACTTGCCCTTCATGCGCTTCTTGTCTGCGCCAATCTGCACAAAGGCGCCCTTCAGGCTGCTCAATTCGCCGAAGTACGTGCTGACTTTTTTCACAATTTCGGTTTGCGCGGGATCGAGTGTCAAAGCCCCTTTGCCGTTCGGGGCGACTTCAGCGCTCCAGCCGGAGCCAGCGGTTGCCGGAGTTGCTGCAGCCGGAGCAGGCGCTGCTGTGGCAGGTGCGGTCGCGGCAGGTGCCGCAGCTGGGGCGGCTGCGGCAGGCGCGGCAGGAGCAGGGGCTGCAGGCTTGGCAGCATCTTGGGAATAAACTGGAGTGCCCAGCATCACTAAGCCAGCCAGGACCATTGCACAGGCCGTCACATTTCTTGTCATGCTCATCAGACTCTCGTTCCCCAAAATCGGCCGCGTCGCGAAGTGCTCAACACTGTGATTGCCGAACAATTGGACGGCATCTAGGCGCTGACACCTGATTTTGGGGTCCTCATAGCGCGTCGGGCACGCGCGCACCAGAGCCGGGAGGGCTTAAGTCGCGCTCTGCGCTTGCGCCCGAAACCCAAGGCGGCGCCTGCTGATAGCCCAATTTTAGTGGGCTGAGAGGATCTCTCGCTTGCCGGAATGGTTGGGCGGGCTGACGATCCCGTCCTGCTCCATGCGTTCCATCAAGTCAGCGGCACGGTTGTAACCGATTGCGAGGCGGCGCTGGATATAGCTGGTCGATGCCTTCTGATCGCGCACGACGAGAGCCACGGCCCGGTCGTACAAATCGTCTTCCCCGTCCGTACGCTGGCTCGCACCCGCGCCGTTGCCGGCAACGGGGCCTGGCTGGTCGAACATATCGTCAACGTAGACCGGCTGGCCTTGAACCCGGAGGCTTTCAGCGACACTTTCAACCTCGTCGTCGGATACGAACGGACCATGCACGCGCACACACTGGCCACTGCCCGATGAGTAGAGCATGTCGCCGGCACCCAAAAGCTGCTCGGCACCCTGCTCGTTCAAGATCGTGCGGCTGTCGATTTTCGACGTCACCTTGAAGCTGATGCGCGTTGGGAAGTTGGCCTTAATCGTGCCGGTGATGATGTCGACCGAAGGCCGCTGCGTTGCCATGATAAGATGAATGCCCGCTGCGCGTGCCATCTGCGCTAGCCGCTGCACGGCGACTTCGATGTCCTTGCCTGCAACCGTCATCAGATCTGCGAACTCGTCGACCACGATCACGATGTATGGCATCGGCTCGAGCGCCATATCCTGGCTCTCATAGATCGCCACCCCCGTCTCGCGGTCAAAGCCGGTTTGAACCGTGCGTGTGAGATTTTCGCCGCGTTTTTTGGCATCGCGCACACGCGTATTGAAGGCATCGATATTGCGCACCGACAGCTTCGACATGCGCTTGTAGCGCTCTTCCATTTCGCTGACCGCCCAGTTGAGCGCCGCGACGGCCTTCACCGGGTCGGTGACAACAGGCGTCAGAAGATGCGGAATGCCATTGTAGACCGAGAGCTCGAGCATCTTCGGATCAATCATCAACAGGCGGCATTGATCCGGCGCATGGCGATAGAGCAGCGATAAAATCATGGCGTTGACGCCAACCGACTTGCCCGACCCTGTGGTACCGGCGACGAGCAAATGTGGCATGCGCGCAAGATCGGCCACGATGGCGTCTCCGCCGATCGATTTGCCAAGGACCACAGGAAGTACCGCTTCCGACAGCCGGTACGAATCGGCTTCGAAAATTTCGCGCAGCATCACGATATCGCGTTTGACGTTGGGCAACTCGATGCCGATGACGCTGCGGCCCGGAACGACCGCCACGCGCACGCTGGTGACGCTCATTGACCGCGCGATGTCGTCGGCGAGCGCCACAATGCGTGCGGTCTTGGTGCCCCGAGCCGGCTCGTATTCAAAAAGGGTGACAACCGGGCCGGGGCGCACGTCGCGCATCTCGCCCTTGATGCCAAAATCGTTCAGCACATCTTCGAGCAGCCGCGCAGTGCCGCGCAACGCCGTTTGTGAAAGTTCCGCCCCCGCCTTCGAAGGCGGCGGCCGTTTCAGAATGTTGAGGGAGGGCCGCTTATAAATGGGCTCCGCGGGGCGCACTTTCCAATCGCGCAGGAAAGCTGGCTTTTTGGCGGGTTGCCGTGCAACCGAAATGGGCTCGCTACGCGCACCGGTCTGCGTTGTGGAGGCCGCAAACCGCCGGGCCATGGCACTGCTGGAACGGGCCGGATCTAGCGTTGGCTCGTCGTTTTGATCGAACTCGGCCAAGGCCGCATCGGCATTGGCTGCGAAATCAAAGCCGTCGTCTGGCTCAGCCATGGCTTCGGGTGGCGCTGCGAGCGGTGCGCGCCTTTTCCAGAGACCGTACATAGCGGTTTGAATGGCACCGCGTGCGGGCTGCGTGGCAACGGCAGGAGGCGTGTAGCCGCTGCCAAACAATGGCTCGACGCGCTCTTCATCCCAAGCGTTCGGTTCGTCATAGCCGGTTTCGGGATATTCTTCCCGCGGAGCAGTCTGGTATGGCGCACCGAAGGCGGCCTCTGGTTCTGTGGGTGCGCCCTGCGCCGGCAGGCCATCGCGCAGACGGCGCGCCTCTGCCTTCAGGTTTTCATGCCAGCTGCCACTGCGGCTGGCGGCTTGCCACACCAGCAGCGACCGCACCGCGAGCCGGAAATCACGCAATTCCGCGCCAATGCTTTGCGCCATCGCCCATAGGCCTGCGATCGCGAAAACAAAGCCTGAAATGACGCCTGACGGCAACGGGCTGATGGCGCCGAGAATCGATACGATGAGTTTCAACATCGTATCGCCCATCATACCGCCCATGCCATGATGCAAGGGCCATCCGGTGATGACCGGGAGAGACGATAGAGCTCCAGCGAGCAATACGACCGACAGCGGCACGAAGGCGGCTTTGGTCCGCAGGTTCCAATTGCCTTCGCCGCGCACCAGTTCGAGGCCCCAGAACATGGGCGCCAATGTCAGAATAACTGCGCCGAAACCGAGCGTTTGCAAAAGCAAATCAGCAACGATGGCACCCAGCGGGCCCATCCAGTTGCGCACGACACCACCCGTCGAACGCGTCAGGCATGGATCGTCGACCGACCACGTCAGCAGGCTGACCCAAACCGCCACCACAACGGCAAGCATCACAATGCCGCCCGCGCTCGCAAGCACGCGATACATTCGCTCTTCCAGCGGGGCTGGCATAAAGCGGGTCTGATCGGGACTGAGACTTTCGGCGGACATCTGAAAGAACGTCTCTTACGCGGTTACAAGAACGATGCGTTCGAGCGCCTCCCGGACCGTCGGAGCGTCTGCAACCAACGCCACGCGCACATAGTTTGTGCCTGGGTTGGTGCCGTCGCGGCCTCGTTGAGCCAGAAAAGCGCCTGGAATGACCTTGACGCCTAAGGATTTCCATAAGGTTACCGCTGCGTTCTCGCCGCCACCAAATTGGCTCATGTCGAGCCAAAGACAAAAGCCGCCAGCGGGCCGCGCATAGCCGAACTTGCCCGCAAGGACCTCATCGGCAATGGCAAATTTAGCGCGATACGCCGCGCGTGCTTTGTCGACATGGGCTTCGTCGGCCCAGGCAGCAGCGGAGGCGTGTTGTAAAGGCCCCGGAATTTGGGGCGCGCACATGTTGCGGATTTCGCCGTAGGCTTCGAGAAAAGTTGCATCGCCTGCGCAAAACCCGGATCGAAGTCCCGGCAGGTTCGAGCGTTTAGAAAGCGAATTGAAGACGACTAGGTTTTGAAAGCGCTCGGGAGTGGCCGCTGCCACCTCCAAGCCGCCAACCGGCGCGACGCTTGTATAGATTTCCGAATAGCATTCATCGAGAAAAAGCATGAAGCCATGCGCGCGTGCCAAACCGAGTGCCCGGCGGATGTAGCCAGGGCTTGCGACCGCGCCCTGCGGATTGGACGGCGAACAAATGAAAAGCGCAGCGGTTCTGTCGAGAAGGTCCGTGTCGGTCGCAAGATCTTCGAGGTCTGGGAGGAAGCCCGACGCCTTGCCCGCGTTGAGATAGACGGCCTCGGCGCCAACACCCAACGCACCCGCCACGTAGGCCGAATAATACGGATTGCACATCAAGATGGCGGGCCTTGCCGCCTTCTTCACTGTGTTTGACTTACGGCCCATGGCCGGAAGACAGGCAAAGAACAACCCTTCCCGTGAACCGTTGAGCGCCAGAATCTCGCGCTCGGCGTCAACACCGCCTGGGATCGTATAGCGCCGCGCCAGCCACGCAGCTATCGAGCCTCGCAGTTCATCCGAGCCGCGAATGGGTGGGTACTTTGCATAGAGTGCCGTTGCTTCGGAAAGCTTCGCCTGAATAAAGTCAGGCATTGCCTCGCGCGGCTCTCCAATCGTCAGCTCGATGGGGTGCGCGTGTCCGGGCGGAACCGCTTGAAGCAAACGCCGCAGCTGCGTGAACGGAGAGAGAATCGTTCCATCAATCAGCGCAGCATGAGGTGAAAAAGGCGGCATCTCTTTAATTTCGGGCCGGTGTGGCATTTCGGGCAAGGTCCTGCACGCGCGTCTTTGAGGGTTCGAACCCCGCCAGCCATAGCCGCCGCAAATCGGCGCGTCTATTGGGTTTGCAGCATATTCCGGCCGGCAGGCGCACTTCTCACCGGCGGAGCGGAGCGCGACGGCCCTTCAAGAAAGCCTTACGCCGCAGCGGGCAGTACGGCCTCTCTCGCCGCGCTATATTTGCGGCAGGGTTTAAACCCCGTTACTGTATGATTCTTTACCGGATCCAATACTGGAACGCGACATGCTGGCTCGCTGGGGACTGGTTTACGCTCTCGGAGTAACGGGGTTCATCCTCTTTGCCGTTGTTCTTTGGCAGCAACAGATGATCTCAGCAGCGACCGAGCGGCAGCGGGTGGCAATCGAAAAATTCGAAGCTCTCGAAACTGAAACAAAAGCCGCACGCCTTGCGGCTCTCGCAGCTACGCGCGAAGTGGCCGTCCTAAAGTCCAGCATCGACCGCGAGCGCCGCGCTGCCGAAGCCAAGGCCACGCAAGTGCAGGCCGCCACACAATCCTATTCAGCGGCCATGAAAGCCAAGAACGGAGCGGAAGCCTCATTGGCCGAAGTGGAAGCGCGCCTTGCCGACGAAATCAAAGCTAGGAAGGCAGATCTTGAGGCTCTGACCGCCATCAAGGCCGAGGCCGAGACGTTGCGCTTGAGCGCTGAAGCCGCCCAGAAAGACGCAGACAGCGCCCGGGCCGAAGCGGCAAAACTGAAGGCACAGAAGACCAGCGAAACCGGATCTATCAATCCGCGTCCTGCTGCAGCGCCCGCCGCGTCTGCGATAACGCCAGCTGCAAGCGCGGTTGCAAGTCCCGCCGCTCCGGCAAAGCCAGACGCGTCTGCGACAGCGGCGATCACACCTAAGCCGGCAGCCACTTCGGCTTCGGAAGCCGTCACGCCCCAGGCCACACCGCCAGCAATCAAGCCACCGCTTGCCGCTGCAAAACCGGTTGCCAAACCGGCGAAGGTCGCGACCAAACCGCGGCCAGTCAAAAAACCAAAGCCTGAAGAATCATTCTTCGGGAATTGAAACACGAACGGGTCAGACCCGTCGCGGAGTAGGTTCAATTGCCCTGCCTGTTACCGCCGCTCAATCTGACGCCTTGAAACTCTGGTCACGCGAACCTCGCGGCAATCGCGCAGTTGCGCTTTCGCCACGAGGAATAAGCTGAGACGTGTCACATACGCCCGCTGCGCACGTCATCTTCTGGATTGGCGCTGATTTTGTGGATGGCAAGATCGGCCCCCATGCGCTCCTCTTCCAGGCTCAATCTCAAGCCTAAGACCACTTTGAGGGCGCCATAGACGACAAACCCAGCTGCAAAGCCGAATGCCGCGCCAGCAAGGCTGCCAACAAGCTGTGAAAGGAACGTGACGCCGCCCAGCCCACCGAACGCCGTCAGACCGAAGATCCCACAGGCGATGCCGCCCCACAAGCCGCATAGTCCATGCAGGGCCCAGACACCGAGCACATCGTCGATCTGCCACCTGTTGGTCGAGACTTGGAACATCTGTACGAACAAGACACCGGCAATGCCTCCTGTTGCCAGTGCGCCCGCCGGATGCATGACGTCCGACCCCGCGCATACGGCGACAAGGCCTGCCAGTGCACCGTTGTGCACGAACCCCGGATCGTTCCGGCCCGCCACGAGTGCAGCCAAGATACCACCACACATCGCCATCAACGAGTTGAGTGCCACCAGACCTGAGACGCCTTTTAGGCTTTGCGCGCTCATCACGTTGAAGCCGAACCAGCCGACGCAGAGCATCCACGACCCCATGGCCAGCCAAGGCAGTGACGATGGCGGAGTGGCAATCGCCCGGCCCTTGTCATAGCGGCCTGTACGCGCGCCGAGATTGAGCACGGCTGCAAGTGCGATCCAGCCGCCGACGGCATGGACGACAATCGATCCAGCGAAGTCTTTGAACTCAGCACCCAGTACAGGCGCAAAGAACGTCTGCTGCAGTTCGAAATTCTTGTTCCAAACGATGCCTTCGAAGAACGGATAAACCAGACCGACGACAATACCGGTCGCGATGGCCTGCGACCAGAACTTCGCCCGCTCGGCAATACCGCCTGAAATGATCGCTGGCACAGCGGCCGCGAACGTACACAGGAAGAAGAACTTGACGAGGGCTAGCCCCTGCGGTCCGTATGCGCCGCCGGTGATTGTGGCGGCATCGGCCATGAAGCTCACGCCATAGGCAACCCAGTAGCCCACGAAGAAATACGCAATGGTCGAGATCGCGAAGTCGACCATGATTTTGACGAGCGCATTGACCTGGCTCTTGTGCCGGACCGTGCCGACTTCAAGAAATGCGAACCCCCCATGCATGGCGAACACGAGGATCGCCCCCATGAGGAGAAAAAAGACATCCGCCCCTTGCTGTACTTGTTCCATTCCCCTACCCTTGTGATGTTTTTTTATGCAATAGCGCGTGATTTTTGCGCGTTTGCTTAGAACAAGGGCGATGTGAACAAGAACTGTGCCACTGGGTGAAATACCAACAAAAGCTCGATTCAATTGACTTTTCAGCAACGCGAACAAGCTTCATGACCCGCAACTGACTATTTTTGTGGCATATTGGACGTCGCAGATGCCTGTTTTATGTGCGCAGAGAAGTTTTCAGCGCCCAGTGGCCACAATTCCCTGTTTGCGGCACAGCTACCGCACGCGCCGGGGGTTCATGTAAAGATCGGACTCTTGCCGCTCGAGCTTGGGATCAAGGCGGCCGGCGCGCACATCGCGGTAGAGCTTTTTCATGTGACGGCGGCAATCGCCATTGAACACGATCATGCCGGCAAACATTTTCATCACCGTCATCAAGCGCTTGCTTTCGTGGCCGGCCTTGACCTTGCACTTCCACTTGCCGCCGATTGAGAACACCTTGCCATCAAGGTGGCCGGCCATCTCGCCGCGCTGATCATAGAGTGTGTAGTCACCACCCAGATCAATCAGATCGCGGCGCAGGGTGTAGAACTCTGGCTTGCCCTTTTCATCCATCAAGAAGAACGAAAAATACTCAGGCAACAGCGGCCATTTATTAGCCGAGCGCTCAATATAAATCATGTAGCTGTCGTCATCGGTGTTGATCGAATACGTCATCACCGGCAGGCCACGCGCGCCCATGGTCTGCTGAATGGAGCGGCCGAGCATCAGATCGGCGGTTGCCTTCCAGCCGAGGTTTGCTGTGAACAGCTTGAACACCAGGCGCTTATCCATGCCGGTGGCGTTCTTCCACAAATCCTCGCGATATCCCAACAGTCCCGTGCGCTCGCCGTCCTCGATGATCTCAGCGAAGATATCCATGTCGGTTGTGAACTGGCGCGACTTCGCTTTGTTGCGTGAGCGCTTATAAACGCCAAATTCCGTGAAGTTGAGGTTGGTAATCCAAACATCGACGACAAACCGGTGCCAGCCATCGGCGGGCGCGGCGGCGGTCTTGCGCGCCGGTGCCTTGGGTGCACTGGCGGCCTCTTGCAGCGCTTCGGCGCGGGCTTCACGCGCGGCCTCATTGGCGGCGGCCTCTGCAGAACTGTCGACCACTTTGAGAGCGGTTGCCATGGAGTTCTCCTCGAAAGCGCGCGGTCTCCGCGCGAGCGAATCACTGTGCAGAAATTAGCATTGGATGGCGCAGTGAATTCGCGGGGGCCGAAATTGGCTATGGAAAACTCCCAGGGGCACGGTGGCCGCGGCGGAAGGCTCATCAGCGAGAGAGGCAAAAAATGCTCGTCTGCTAGCCAAAGGGGCCGGGGCTGACTAACGTAGCAATTTCAGGGGCGGCATGCTCCAACGGCACGCGCTTTGCCCAAACCAACGAGGCCATGAGATGACAGACGGCGGGCCCTTCAACTTCGACTTCCTCGAAAGTTTCGGCGTGCCCTTGCGGCGGGTGAAAGCGGGTGAGGTGTTGTTTGAAAAGGGCGAGGCCGGCGACACCATGGTGCTGATCCTCGAAGGGCGGATCGAAGTGCGCGTCGGCGAAAAGGTGTTGGAGACGGCTGGTCTCTATAGCGTGCTGGGCGAGATGACACTGCTTGATCAGGCCCCGCGCAGCGCCACCGCAACGGCCATAACGGAAGGCGAAGTCGCGGTCATCGACCGTCAGACGTTCCTCGATCTGGTGCGCGAGAACCCGGCCTTTTCGCTCTACGTCATGCGCTGCATGGCGGCCCGCTTGCGCCGGGTCAACGACGGGATTTGATTTTCGAAAGGCAGAAAGCCGACTCTGGGAAATCGCCTCCCCAGCTGGGGAGGCTTCTGTTTCCGGAGCGGACATCCCCAACGCCGTCACTCGTCTTGATAGCGGTGCACGTCGTGAACAATGATGCCTTCGCCAGCGACCGGCATCTCAAGCCAACGGCGCTGTTTGAGCGTGCGCTTCGTATCCTCATACCCGCTCTGCCAATGATCGCGCATGGACGTTCCAGAAAAATCGTAGTCTTTGGCGTGCCCCTCATAGGCTTTCTGCTGGTAGATCAACTGCAGAATTGTGATGTCAGGCAGCGCTGACAGTTCTTCACGCAATTTGTGTTGTTCTGCGCTCAGTGCCTCTTCCGGAACTTTGGCAAGCGCTTCGGCAAGGCGGCTTTTCCAAGTCCTGAGGCGGCGGAACACGTCGGTGTTATAGCGGGTTCGCGACGAATACATGATGTCCTTGTGGCGTCCAAGGACGTCCTCCATCTTACGCGGCAGATCCCCACGGGCGCTGAACAAATCGACTTGGATGACCAGCGAATTGATCGAGTCTTCATTGTCGAGCAAGTGCCTCAGCGGCGTATTGGAAACGATACCGCCATCCCAGTAATAGTCTGTCCCAATCTTGACCATCGGCAGCGCCGGAGGCAACGCGCCCGAGGCCATGATGTGCTCGGGAATAATTTCCTCGGTTTGATTGTCGAAGTAGACAAAGTTGCCCGACAGAACATTCACAGAGCCAACGGCGAATCGCGTTGCCCGTTCGTTGATGAGAGAAAAGTCGACTAGATCCTCAAGTGTTTTCTTGAGCGGCAGGGAACAATAAAAGCTTGTGGCATTCTTGGCACCCGCCGGACTGAGCCAAGGACTTTGCTCGTGCGGCTTGAAAAAGCCTGGCTGCCCCATGGTCATGGTCATCATCGAACTTGCGGCATTGCGCATTTGACGGAACATGTCCCCGTCCGGCGTATAGTGCCACACCTTCCGGTCTGTGATCCGATTCCAGAACTCCCTCAGCCGTTCAAGGCGCCGCGCCCGCGAATTGCCAGCGATAATTGCAGCATTGATGGCGCCAATCGATACGCCCGTGACCCAATCAGGCTCAATTCCAAATTCATGAAGCGCTTCATAGACGCCTGCCTGATAGGCTCCGAGGGCACCGCCCCCCTGTAATATCAACGCAATGCGGCCGCACCGTTCGGGCCGCCAACCAGCGAAAGGCTCGGGCCGGGCAGCGTCTCTTTGATCTCGAACATTTGGCAACCCTGCCTCCGGGCGCACGCTAGGCCGAGCATGCATGCCTGCCGGCTCTGCGACCTCGCTCCTGCCAACGACCTTGGCTTCCGAACCGCCATTTAATTTCGCGTCCATACCTGCACACCCCTATGCCGCAATTGACACTGCTCGGCGATCAACTCGTCCGGGCCATGCTGCTGATCTGGTGCGCAGCATACCGGTGAGGCGTCGCTCCCGTTGCGACACTTAGACAGAGGCTGATGACAGGGTTGCGATAGCTATCCAAGCGGTCCGTCATATCGCCTTTATGATTGTTGCGCACTACTCGGCAAAGGCTCGCAACGGCTGGCCTCGCTTCGAAAAGCAATGGGGGTCATATGAGCGGCACGCGCAATGCAATCATCACCGGGTCCACAAGTGGCATCGGCCTTGGTATCGCCAAGGCACTTGCAAAATCCGGCGTTAACGTCGTCCTCAATGGGTTTGGCGACCCTGACGCTATTGAACGCGAACGGATTGAAATTGAGCGCGTTTTCGGTGTCAAGTGCTTGTATTCAGCCGCCGATATGTCTCAGGCCAGCCAGATCACAACCATGGTGCGCGATGCCGAAGCTGCGCTCGGTTCGGTCGACATTTTGGTCAACAACGCGGGCGTTCAATTTGTGTCGCCAATCGAAGATTTCCCGCCCGAAAAATGGGACCTCATCATCGCAATCGACTTGTCAGCGGCTTTTCACGCCATGCGAGCCGTGATCCCCGGCATGAAAGCACGCAAATGGGGACGGATCATCAGCACCGCGTCGGCCCATTCGCTGGTCGCGTCGCCCTTTAAGTCCGCTTATGTATCCGCCAAGCACGGCATCAACGGCCTCACCAAGACGGCCGCGCTCGAGCTGGCCACCTTTGGCGTGACCGTCAACTGCGTTTCGCCCGGTTACGTGTGGACGCCGCTCGTTGAAAAGCAGATCCCGGCCACCATGGAAGCGCGCCATCTGACGCGTGACGAGGTCATCCACGATGTGCTTCTCGAAGCCCAGCCAACTAAGAAGTTCGTGACCATCGAAGAAGTGGCTGCGTTGACGCTGTTCCTGTGCAGCGATGCGGCGGCCTCGATTACCGGCGCCGATATCCCCGTCGACGGCGGCTGGACCGCGCATTGACCGCCACAGCCCGCACCTTCCCGTCCCTCACAGGAGCCAACGATGAACGTCTCGGATATTCTCGATCTACCGTCTATGCCGCTGTCCGGCCCCAGCTATCCAAAAGGCCCATACCGCTTCGTCAACCGGGAATACATGGTCATCTCGTACGAGACCGACCCGGAGATTGTGCGCGCGCAGCTCCCCGAGCCTCTTGAGCCCGTCGATTCGCCGGTCGTCCATTATGAATGGATCCGTATGCCCGATTCCTCAGGGTTTGGCAGCTACACCGAATCCGGCATGGTCATTCCCTGCCGCTTTCTCGGCGAGGAGATGAACTTCGTCGCCCAGATGTATCTCGATGACGACCCGCCGATCGTTGCGGGGCGCGAGATCTGGGGGTTTCCGAAGAAGTATGCCCATCCCAAGCTCGAGGTGGTCAAAGATACCCTTACGGGAACGCTCCTCTATTCAGGCCAACTCGTGGCTATGGGCACCATGGGCTACAAGCACGAAAGCATGATGGGAAACGGCACGCGCACAACGGCGATGCTCTCGAAAACACAAGTGAACCTCAAGCTCATCCCTGGTGTCGATGGTAAGCCCGGCATTTGCCAGCTGGTCGCTTACAATCTCACGGATATCGCTGTGAAAGGGTCTTGGATCGGCCCGGGGCGGCTGCATCTCGTGCCCCACGTCAATGCTCCCGTCGCCGACCTGCCCGTCCGGCGCATTGTGGGCGCCCACCACTTTATCGCTGACTTGACGCTGCCCTATGGACGGGTGCTGCACGACTATCTGAAATAGCGAGGCTCTGCCGTCATAGCGCGAGCCCGGCATGAAAAAAGCCGCCCCTCTGCAGGAGCGGCTTTTCTATTTCGCAAGACCAGCAGCGAGCATCTCCGCTAAGCGGAGGCGCTGCGAGCCGGCATCAAGCAGCGCGGATGTTACCAACTGCGACCTTGCCCGTGCGGCGGTCTTCTTCGGTGTCGAACGAGACCTTCTGGCCTTCGACGAGGCTGTTCATGCCGGCGCGCTCAAGAGCGGTTGCATGGACGAACACGTCCTTGCCGCCGTCTTCCGGCTGGATGAAGCCAAAACCTTTTTGTGTATTATAAAACTTAACAACACCATTCATCATTGTAGACGTCCTTTAGTTAGGCTGTGCGTGAGCACCGCACCCAGGCACCTGCCGGAATGCGATCGTGGTTTTCGAGTTTTGGAGAGGCTCTGAACGCGCGCCCGGCATAGACCAAAGGCAGTGCGGCCCGTGTATCGGCCAAAGTCGAGAGCATCGCTTAGTCGAGTTGGATCACAAACACAAGAAAAATAGCACGAGGTGGCGTCTTACCCGTGCCACGGTCGATCGTCATCATTGCGCCATTGCGACCAATCCATTCCAGTGGGGTGGGCCATGACACGTTTTAGCCGGGTGTTCGCGCCTATTGCCTTCGCGGCGGCCCTGCTATGGGCCGCGCCGGTTTTTGCCGAAACGGCCGAAGACATAGATGCTCTAGGACAGAAAGTCCGCGAACTCTTCTATGCCCGCAAATACGATGAAGCACTGCCAATGGCCCGCCGCGCGCTCGAGCTTTCCGAAAAGCTACCGCCAGCGGACGAGGCATCGCTTGGCTTCAGCCTGCACAATCTTGCACTCGTGCGCGAAGCTCAGGGCGCAGCCGACGAAGCCATGGTGCTCTATGAACGCGCGTTGCCAATGCGTGAGAAAGATATTGGGGGCGACAACATCGAGATCGGGCAGATCTTGAACAATCTTGCCGCGCTCTATCAAAGAAGTGGCCGCTATACGGCCGCCGAGCCGCTCTACAATCGCATGATTCCGATCTTTGAAAAGGCGCTTGGGCCCGATCATGCGGCGGTTGCGACAGGGCTCAACAACCTCGCCGAACTCTACAAAGACCTGGGCCGCTTTGCAGAAGCCGAACCCGTTTCGAAACGTTCGCTTGCCATCCGGGAAAAGACCCTTGGCCTTGATCATCCAGCGGTCGGCACGAGCCTCAACAATCTTGCAGCTCTTTTGACGCGCACCAACCGCATGCGCGAGGCAATACCACTCTACAAACGCAGTCTGGATATTTCGGAACGCCAAGCCGGAACAGACGGCACCAACACAGCTCTTGCCCTCAACAATCTGGCATACGTCTATAAGGAGCTTGAGCAGTTTGCCGAGGCCGAACCGCTCTATCTGCGGGCACTCGCCTTGCGCGAGAAAGCCTTAGGCGAAAACAGCCCGGAAGTGGGTCAGAGTCTCAACAATCTGGCCGAGCTCTACCGTGCGCAAGGGCGCTTTAGCGATGCGGAGCCGCTGCTGTTGCGCGATTTGGCAATTGGCGAAAAGACACGCGGTCCAGAGCATCCCGCAGTTGCCACAACGCGCAACAATCTCGCAAAGCTCTACCAGGACACAGGGCGACTCCGCCAAGCGCGTGAGACCTTCGAAAAGGCACTTTCCTCAACCGAGGCAGTTTTCGGCGAAGCCCATCCCATGACGGGCGTAGTGCTCGACAATCTATCAAGCCTCGCGTTCCTGCAGAGCGATTGGGAAACCGCCGCCAGCTATGGCCTTCGATCAACCGATGGTATCAAGGCCCGGTTCCGGCGCGGGACAGGCGCAACGGCCAGCGCCGCATGCAGCAGCAACGAAGTAGAAGGACTCGAGTTCCGTTTCCGCAATCTCGTAAAAGCGGCGTATCGCCTTGCAGAGAAAGAGCCTGCAACCGCACAAGACCTCGCCTCCGAAACATTTGAAGCAGCGCAGTGGGCACTGCAGTCCAAGGCTGCACAGTCACTTGCCCGCATGGCGGCGCGCTCTGCAACGGGCAGCACAGACTTGGCCAAGCTCGTGCGCGAACGCCAGGATTTGGTGATCGGTTGGGAGCAGAGTGACGCCGCGCTCACCGCGTTGCGCGCGCTTCCACCGGAACAGCGCAGTCGCGACGCAGAAGCTGCGCTGGCCACACGCCTATCAACCTTTGATGCGCGCCTTCAGGAAATTGATGCGTCCTTCACCAAAGACTTTCCCGCCTATCGAACGCTCGCTAATCCCGAACCACTCAGCCTCGAAGATGTCCAGCTTCTTCTCAAGCCCGACGAAGCGCTGATTTTGCTGCTCGACACCCCTGCGGAAAAGCCAACGCCTGAGGAAACCTTCATTTGGGTTGTCACTCAAAAGGAAGATCGCTGGCTGCGCAGTGCGATCGGGCGCACGGCGTTGCTGGGCATGGTTACAGCGCTGCGCTGCGGGCTTGATGAGGCGGCTTGGAACGGCGGCGGCGTAAAGCTTTGCAACACGCTTCTCGGGCGCGATGCGGCAAAACCCAGGCACCGCGGAACGCCGCTGCCGTTCGATAGCGGAATCGCGCTCCGCCTTTACAAGGGATTATTCGACGGCCTCGATGATCTCATCGAAGGCAAGCACCTGCTCATCGTTCCCTCGGGTGGGCTGGCAAGCCTGCCGCTGCAGGTGCTCGTCACCTCCCCCGCAAATGACCCGGCAGAAACCGGCAAAAGCCCTCATTGGCTCATTCGCGATCACGCTCTCACCGTTCTGCCCTCGGTCGCAAGCCTTGCCGCTCTACGCCGCAATGCCAAGGCCTCTTCGGCGTCCGGCCCCTATATCGGTTTCGGCAATCCGGTTCTGACAGGCTCGCCCCGATGCGGGAAGATTGCCATTCCACAGGGGTGCCCCGGCGAACCCTCAGACGCCGCCACACAATCCGTCTCTGAGGTGTCGCGGGCGATCGAGCCAGCTGATGACACCGCATCCTATTTCCGCAGTGGGCTTGCGGATGTCGCAGCGGTCAAGACGCGCCTGTGCCCGCTGCCAGATACGGCTTACGAGCTGACGTGCGTCGCCAAAAGCCTAGGCGCTATCGCGCCGGGCGCCGCAGGCTCTGCGAAAAACGTCATTCTTGGGGCCAGCATGACCGAGACAAGGCTCAAGCAGGAACCGCTTGAGCACTTCCGGATCATTCACTTCGCGACCCATGGGCTTCTTGCCGGCGAGACAGCGCAACTTGCTGCAGCTCTTGCTGAGCCATCCCTGGTGATGTCGCCGCCGGATGTGCCAACCGCCGAAGACGATGGCCTGCTCACCGCATCAGAAATCACTGCACTCAAACTTGATGCGGATTGGGTTGTCATGTCGGCATGCAACACCGCAGCGGGCGGAGCAACAGGGGCTGAGGCGCTGTCAGGTCTGGCACGCGCTTTCTTTTATGCCGGCAGCCGCGCGCTGCTTGTCTCACACTGGCCGGTCAATTCCTACGCCGCCACCGTGCTGACCAGCGGAACGTTCGCGGAAATGAAAAGCAACCCGCATATCGGCCGTTCGGAAGCCTTGCGCCGCGCCATGCTGGCACTGATGAGCGATGCCGGCCGCCCCTGGGCCTCGCACCCATCCGTCTGGGCACCGTTTGTTGTGGTTGGGGAAGGTGGCGATCAATGAAGTCTCACCCCACCGCCAGAACTTCCACCTCGCCGGGGCCGAGGCGCACGGTGTCTCCGGCCTTGCTACCCATCAAGGCGCGGGCAAGCGGGGAGACGTAGGAGAGCGTGCCATGGGCGGGGTTGGCTTCGTCTTCACCCGTGATCTGAAATGTTTGGCGGCGGCCGTCGTCGCGCATCACACTTATGGTTGAGCCGAACTGCACAACGCCTGTGCCAAGCTGCGGAGGGATCACTTCGGCTGAGGCTCGCCGCGCCAGCCAATAGCGCAAATCCCGGGCTGTGGCGCTCAGTTCGGCGCGGTTGCCTGCCTGCTGCGCAAGCGAAGATGCTTCCGTCAGCCGCGCCACTTCCGCTTCGATCAACGCGAGACCGTTCGCCGTGACATAGTTCGGGTGTTCGGAGATCAGCCTGTCGGGCGCATCTTCGAATGTGTCGCCGTCAGGCTCTTTGACGAAAGCTCTGCTCATTATGTTTGGCGCATGGCGACTCGCGTTCCGCGAGCCGGCCGCCATGCGCGGGTCCTTTGTTGTCTGGCGCAGGGCGACTCCCCTGCAGGGAGCCGGCCGCCCGCTCCAATTGGTGAGTATTTAAGCCCCCCATCGCGGGGCGATGCAAGGGCCGTCTTGAGGTTTTAAAGCGCTCCGCCCTAAACGGCAGCGCCGACTGCCGTGCGCGGCAGAGGATAGCCCGGGCTGTCGTAGTGGGCGCGGATATCGCCCGCTTCAATGCGCGTGTCGGCCACTTCGATCACGGTGCTGGGCAGCAGTTTCGCGTCCTGGCCCTCAATCACGAAGCGGATGGCTTCTGCGCTGGTGTCAAAGCGGCGGAACTTGACGCTGCGGTTACGCATGCCAAGCCGGGCCGCTGTATAGACTTCCGCCGGGGCGGCAAAATCGAGCTGATCCATGTCGCATATATGGGGAGCCCAACGCGCAATTACACCCCCTCATTTGCTTTGCGTGTCCCGGCACGGCCCTTGGCGGAACCGGCAAGGACACGGGTTTGGAGGTGGATGTGTCCCCAATGCTCATACGAGCCGCGGCGGGCTCCCCGCAAGGGAGCACCGCGAGCAACTAAAACAGTGGCTCTTCGTATACGCGCTTGCCATCGACCATCAGCGCCTTGATGGCAGCTTCCCCCGACGCGCTGACAGCCAGAACAGCTTCGATTTTCTTATCGCGCACTTGCTGTTCCAGCGCCCCGCCTGTGCCCTCGGGCACATAATACTGCTCGATGCCGTAGCGGATGCGGCCCTTGACGACGCCGAGTTCCCGATTGGGCCAGACATCGCTGGCATAGCCACTCAAAACGGCATGACCGGTCCCGACCGTGTCTGGATAGCGGTTGGCGACCGACACCAACTCCCACTTAGACCCTTCACCAGCTTTCAACGTCGCGTAAAGGCGGTCGCCGCGCGTGGTGCCAGCGGGAAGCGTCATCTCGCCCGTGCCGCTGAACGTGTATCCGAGAATGACGTAGTCGCCCCGGAACAAATCGCGCGGATCGACCGGCACCACTTCGACAATCATTTCCCGTCCGGAAGAGAGAAGCGATATGCGGCCAGCCAGCATCCAAATGAGGGCACCAGCCTGTAAAGCCAGAACGATGCCAACGAGCAGCCAGACCGGCGCACGCGAGGTGGGGCTGAAGACGTTGCGCACCGGCGTTTCCAAAATGCGGCTCATTATTCGATCTCCCGCGCCTGTTGGCGTTCATTGAGGCGATAAGCCATGAAGGCCAAGGCTGCCACCAGCACGCCAGCCACCAGAAAGAACAGCGACGTGCCCATGAGAGAGCCAACTGTCTTCTGATAAATGGCCAGAATCTCGCTGGAAAAGCCGATATACCCGAGCCAGAGCGCGCCACGATTGGGAGCCGAAAGGCCCCACCAAATCGCAGCCAAAGTGAGCGCCAGGGTGAGGATGGCGAGCACGATATATTCATTCGCCGATGGAGTTTCAGAGTATTGCAGCGCCATCATTCCGAAGTAGGCGATGATCAGTGCGTAGCACAGTGAGGCCGGCCAAAGCACCGTCAAATCCGGGCGCAACTTATCTCCCACGACGGTAGCTCCGATGAGCGCGAGACCCAGCACGGTAACGACGTGGTGATCGTGCCCGCGGTGCCAGATGTACCCCAGCGAGATAATGAACCCTGCCATCGCCAAGCCCGCGAAATGGACGCCCGGCCGCCACTTTAGCCAATAAAACGCAGCCGCAACCAATGCCCACGCGGGAACGAAGGGCCAATACACTTCCAACCGGTCGCCCATTTCCCAGCCAGCCCAGAAGCACACCAGCACCATGGCAAAGCCAAGGGCCGGGCCGGACCGCAGCACAACGCCGGAAACCAGCGCGCCTGCCGCCCACAATAGGATCGCATCCGCAGCATGGCCGTCCATATGATACATCTGCGAGATCAGCATAATGTTGGCGCCAAAGGTGGCGGCACCGAGCACGGTCGCCGCGTGGCCGAAGCCTTCCATGCCGCGCTGAAACAATGCCCCGGCAGCGACAGTGACGGCGCCGAGCACGCCGAACAGCAACCCGAGGCGCACGAGCTTGCTCATGCTGTCCCAATTGGCGGCCACGAAGCTCATGATGGCAAAACCGAGCAGCACCGCCGCCAGCATCGACAACACCGACGCAACGCCCATTCCGCCTTGACGAGACAGATCGGCGCGGATCGCGACTTCGCCCTCGGGCGTCACCCAGCCCTCCTGCCGCCAGCGCGCTAAATCCCGCTCGATGCGCTTCCTGTAGCTCCACATGGCAGCAAATGGCTCCGGCTGGTTTCGGGTTAAGTCAATTGAACATCGTTTTATTTAAAACAGTGATCATGGTGGAATAGTGACAGCAGGACTGGTAGCAGCTTTGAACACACGACCGGCAACTTTAGCGGATGCACAGCTATGGACTTAGACGCCACATTACTTGCGCGAATCCAGTTTGCATTCACCATTTCGTTTCACATCATTTTCCCCGCGTTCACGATTGGGCTTGCCGCGTTTATCGCCACCCTTCTGGTGCGCTGGCGGATGACGGGCGAAGAGCACCTGCACCGCCTTGCCCGCTTCTGGACCAAGATCTTTGCGGTGTCGTTTGCCATGGGCGTCGTCTCAGGGTTAGTGCTCTCTTACCAAATCGGCACCAACTGGGCGCGCTTTTCAACTGTCACCGGCAACGTCATCGGCCCACTGATGGGCTACGAAGTGCTGACCGCATTTTTCCTTGAGGCGTCTTTCCTTGGCATCATGCTGTTCGGCTGGAACCGCGTTTCGCCCACGATGCACGTAACATCCGCCGTTCTCGTTGCCATCGGCACGTCCATCTCGGCGTTCTGGATACTTGCGGCCAACAGCTGGATGCATACGCCTGCCGGTCACGAAATGAAGAATGGCATCGCGTTCCCCGTTGACTGGCTGCAAATCATCTTCAATCCAAGTTTCCCCTACCGCTTTTCTCACATGTTCACCGCTTGCTATCTCACGACATCGCTCGTGGTGCTGGCGGTCGGTGCGCGCTACATCTTGCGCGGCCAATATGTGGAGGAGGCCAAGACCATGATGCGCATGGGGCTTGGCATGGTCATTTTACTCGCGCCTTTACAGGCCGTGATTGGTGATATGCATGGCATCAACACCGCCCACTATCAGCCAGCCAAGGTGGCCGCCATGGAGGCCCATTGGGACGGATCGAAACCGGCGGCACTCGTGTTGTTCGCGCTGCCCAACGCCAAAGAAGAGCGCAACGACTTCGAGATCTCGATTCCGAACCTTGCGAGTTTTATCATCACGCATGATTGGAACGGCCTGTTCAAAGGTCTCAAAGACTTCAAACCGGAAGACCGGCCGCCTGTGGCGCCGGTGTTCTTTTCATTCCGCGCCATGGTTGGCATCGGCGTCTTGATGATCGGCATAGGGATTGTTGGTGGCATTTTGTGGCTGCGCGGAACGCTGTTTACCACCCGCTGGTATTTGACAGCCGTGCAGCACACCTGGCCACTCGGCTTCATCGCTATTCTGGCTGGCTGGTGGGTAACGGAATCCGGCCGCCAGCCGTGGATCGCAACCGGTATTCTGCGCACCGCCGATGCCGTATCCCCGGTGGCTGCCTGGGCTGTCCTCACCACACTCGTGCTGTTCGTTGTGATTTACACGTCCGTGTTTTCGATGGGGGTCTACTACATCAACAAACTCATCGACAAAGGCCCATCGGGCGCCGCGATCGGGCCAACGGGACAAGTGCCGTCCCGGCCGCTGTCGGCAGCGGAGGGCGCTGCCCGTGAAGCCATTCGGGAAGGGGCTTGAGCCATGGACGCCATAACCTACTGGCTGCCACTTGTCTGGGTTGGGATCCTCGGCGTTGCGGTTGCGATGTACGTCGTGCTCGACGGCTTCGATCTCGGCCTCGGCATCCTGTTTCCCTGGAGCCCCGAGGAAGAAGATCGCGATGTGATGATGAACTCGGTCGCGCCGTTCTGGGATGGCAACGAGACGTGGCTCATCCTTGGCGGCGGCGGGCTCCTCGTTGCCTTCCCGCTGGCCTATGGCATCATCATGTCCGGGCTTTACCTACCCATTATGATCATGCTCTTGGCGCTCGTCTTCCGCGGCGTCGCCTTCGAGTTCCGCTGGGTCGCAAAACCCAAGCACGCGTTCTGGGACATCGCCTTCTCTGGCGGATCCATCGTTGCCAGTTTCATGCAAGGCGTCGTGCTCGGCGGATTGTTGCAAGGCATCGCAGTCACCAACGGAGTTTTCAGCGGCGGGCCGCTCGATTGGTTCGCGCCCTTTACGCTGTTCATTGGGTTTGCCACTGTTGCGGGCTATGCGCTGCTCGGTGCAACTTGGCTCGTTATGAAGACGGAGGGCGAGGTTGCCGCCACCGCGCGCCAGCAAGCCCTCTGGCTCCTGCCGTTTGTGCTTGCGGCCATGACTATCGTCAGCCTGTGGACGCCGTTCGCTATCGATCGCATCTGGGAGCGTTGGTTCACGTTCCCCAACATCCTTTATCTCTCGCCCATTCCGATTTTGACGGCGCTTGCCGCCTTCGTTTGTTGGCGCGGCCTTTTGCGCGGATCGGACACAAGTCCATTCATCGCCAGCGTCTCGTTATTTTTGCTTGGCTTTGCTGGCCTCGCAATCTCCAACGTGCCCTACATCGTGCCGCCGTCACTCACGGTGTGGGATGCCGCAGCAGCGCCATCATCTCAGCTCTTCATGCTCGTCGGCACGCTCGTCATGCTGCCGGTGATCCTTGCCTACACCGTCTTCGTTTACTGGACATTCCGTGGAAAGATGCGGGCTGGCGAAGGGTATCACTAGCTCGCGCTCGTGTGGCGTCGCGCCATAGTTGAATGAGGAAGACCGGCTCGTGACCACTGCCTATATCAACCAAATTGCAACGGCCGTACCCAAACACGATCTCCACGAAATTTTCATTCGCTATGCGCGTACGCTACTCAAAGATGCACGCAAAGAGATGATTTTCGACAAACTGGTCGAGAAATCCCAGATTGGGCATCGCTGGAGTTTTCAAGAGGCGGGTGCCGACGGTGACAGCACCCATGTCGATGGAAAACTGTTCTATTCGCGCAACAATTTCCCGTCGACCGGCGAACGCATGCGCGTTTACGAGCGGGAAGCCTTCCGGCTCGCAGAGCACACGATCGAGAAACTCGGGGTTAGTGCATTTGCGCTGGAAATCACGCATATCGTAATCACGTCATGTACGGGGTTTTCAGCACCCGGTCTCGATTTGCAACTGATAAAACGCTTCGGTCTCAATCCATCGATTGAGCGCACCATCGTCGGCTTCATGGGCTGCTATGCGGCGATCAACGGCCTGAAACTGGCCCACCACATCGTGCGGTCGGAGCCTAAGGCCAAAGTACTGGTCCTCAGCATCGAACTGTGCACGCTGCACTTCCAGGAAACCGAAAATCTCGAACAGATCCTGATGTTCCTACTGTTTGCCGATGGCTGTGCTGCAGCGCTGGTCAGCGGCGAACCCGAAGGTCTGGCGATCACGTCGTTTCATGCGGAAGTGATCCCGGATACCAGCACGCTGATGTCTTGGCACATCCGCGACATGGGCTTTGACATGGTGCTATCGGGCGACGTGCCGCGCAGTGTCTTCAAGGCTCTAAAGGGCAGCACGCAACGGGTGCTCGGCGGCCGCACTCCGGACGAGATTTCCATGTGGGCCGTTCATCCGGGCGGGCGCACCGTGCTTGATGCGGTTGAATCGGCCTATGCGCTGCCGCCGGGCGCGCTCAAACATTCGCGCGACGTGCTGCACGCTTTCGGCAACATGTCGTCGGCCACTGTAATGTTTGTTTTGCAGCGCTTTCTCGAAGAGCAGCGCAGAAATGAAATAGGCTGCGCGATGTCGTTTGGCCCTGGCCTCACGGCCGAGACGATGCTGTTTCGTGCCCCGGAGTAATGCGTGTGCCTGATTTTTCAAAACGCGGCACCACCCCCGAACTGATGGATATCGAGGACGTCAGCTTCCAAGATTTCCGCGCGTGCCTCGAACAACTCGTGCAGATAAATCGCATGTTTTTTCCCTACCGGCCGACGCTTGCTTTCCTCGACCGCCTGCACAAGGCGGGCCGGCTCGACATTGGCCGCCCGGTCTCCATCGTCGATATCGGCAGCGGCTATGGCGACATGCTGAGACGCATCGACGTCTGGGCTGAAAAGCGCGGCATCCCCGTCGACCTTCAAGGCGTTGACATGAACCCGTGGTCGGCACAGGCCGCTGCGGAAGTGACGCGCCATGGACGCCCCATTCGCTGGATCAGTCAGAACCTTTTTGACTACAAGCCCGAAGCGGGCATCGACATCGTGGTGAGCTCACTCTTCACGCATCATCTGCATGGCGAAATGCTGACGCGCTTTGTCAGCTGGATGGACGAGACAGCGCGGATTGGTTGGTTCGTCAACGATCTGTTGCGCCATCCCGTGCCTTACTACGCCATGAAAGTTGGGTTCCCGCTGATGCGCCGCCATCGCTTCATTCAGCACGATGGTCCGGTATCTGTCGCCAACGCTTTCAAGCGCAACGACTGGCAGCGCGCGTTTGCCGACGTGGGCCTGCCTGCAGATGCGGTGGAGCTGTCGCATTGGATTGCGTTCCGTCTGTGCGCCGCGCGCATTCATGGCGCAGCGCCATGATCTGCGACGTTGTCGTCGCTGGCGGCGGACTGGCGGGCAGTGCGGCAGCCATCGGTCTCGCCCGCGCCGGCCGCCACGCTGTGTTAATCGAGCGCGAAACTGGCCCGCACGACAAAGTCTGTGGCGAGTTCCTCAGCTATGAGGCTTGTCACTATTTGAGCGCTCTTGGCATCAACCCGGAAGCCCTCGGGGCCATCGCTTTGCACGGTGTTCGCTTGGTAAAGGGCACGCAGTGCGCGCAAGCCTCATTGCCATTTCGCGCGTTGAGCCTCTCGCGGCGCGTGTTGGACGAAGAGCTTCTCAACGCTGCCATCGCCTCGGGCGTCGATGTCCGCCGGGGGTTGCGCGTGAAGGCCCTCACCCGCAGCGGCACCGGTTGGCAAGCCATGCTCGACCAGGGCCCGCCCCTTGAAGCACGCGCCGCATTTCTTGCAACCGGTAAGCACGACCTCAAAGACCTCAAGCGCCCTGCCGGGTCGCAACCCGATCTTATCGGCTTCAAAATGTATTGGCAGCTTTCAGCAAAGCAGGCCCTCAGCCTCGGCGGTCATGTGGAGTTGGCACTGTTTCCCGGTGGCTATGCTGGTCTCGAGCCGGTCGAAGGCAACCGGGCGAACTTGTGCTTGTTGGTGCAGCGCGGGCACTTCGGCGGACTTGAAAATTCCTGGGATGCACTGCTCGATACGATCAAAACCACCTGCCCGCATGTCGCGCATCGTCTCGAAGGCGCCAAGCCCCTGCTGGCCAAACCGCTTGCCATCTCCGCCATACCTTACGGATATGTGCTCGATGGTTTTGAACGCCGTGATGATCAGCCTTGGAGGCTTGGCGATCAGGCTGCCGTGATCCCGTCCTTCTCGGGAGATGGCATGTCGATTGCGCTGCACAGCGCGCGGCTGGCATCGGATTTTTACATGCGCGGCGAGCAGGCCCATCACTATCACGCCCGCTTGGCAAGCGATGTTCACGGGCAAATCGCACGCGCAACGCGGCTGTCGAAAACGCTTGTCAACCCGTGGGGTCAGCGGGCCGCCATCACTCTTGCCCGCCTGATGCCGCCGGTACTCACCGGGATTGCCTCATGGACGCGGATTTCAGATCGCGCGCTCGAGCGCGGCATCTCGCGCAAGGCTTAAGCAATACCGATCAACCGTTCCCAGGTGCGCCGAAGGGCCGTGCGCCATCGGGCAATTTCTGCAGAGGCTCTCGGCCGCCAAACGCGCCACGCAAGCTTCAGCCGTTGCGGAGCTGTGCTCAGCCACGCGCTCACCTGCGGCGCCAGTTCTTGCCATCGCGCCGTTAGCCAGGGCTTCCAACGCGCGTAGGCCTGTTTCGCTTCCAGGCGAACGGCATTTTTCAACATGCGCCCATAGCGCCACGCAAACGACGCGCGAATCGCCGAAAAAATCGCGGTCTTCCACGGCATCACCCAATTATAGGCGCGTGCAAACCAGCCGATGCGCATCAACGCAGGCTTGGTCAGCAGGAAAATGCGCGCGAGAAATGCGGTTGAAGCAATCTTCGCTGCAATGAACAATGCGCCAGCCCAAGCATAAAACCCGTTCGCCAACAGCCAGACGGAAACGAGCTTCAGTGGAAACAACACAACAGCGGGAAGTGCGAACACGGCGAGCGCGCCATAGGGCGGCAACAGCGCGATCCACTGCTCGAACCGCGCCCAAGGCTTAAAGCGCGACAGCTGCGCCAAGAGATCGGAAAGCGGCTTCCAGCCCCACTCTTCAAACAGCAGAATTAGGGCGGCTAGAACCTGCAGAACGAACATCAACGGCGGACGGATAACCGTCCACACGGCGGAAAGCAGCGCCGCGGTAAGCCGCAGAAGCGCCCGCACGTAAGGTTCAATCTTGGTCCAGACGTCTTGCATCGCTACCGGGCTGTGTCCACATCATCCGCGCGCCAAACCCGGCGCGCTGCACAATCAAAATCGCATTATAACCTGCAAGCGGTGAAAAGCCGTTAAGATGCCCCGGCAACACCGCTGGAACCTTTTGCGGGGAGCGCTTAGGACTGAGCCACGAAATCTATGGGAGCCGTGGGGCTCCCCCTGGCAACCAGACGAAGGCCGATACACATGAGTCAAATCTCTCAACCCGGGGCAAGAAAATCCTATTCGGGGGGGTGCCAATGTGGTGCCGTGCGCTACCGCATCGAAGCGCCGCTGGGCGATGCTGGCATCTGTCATTGCCGCATGTGCCAAAAGGCATTCGGCGCGTGGGGTGCAGCACTCGTCTCCGTGCCGGTCGCTAACCTCGCTTGGACGCGCGGGAAACCATCGGAATTCCAGTCCTCGAGCATCGTCAAACGAGGGTTCTGCAAAGACTGCGGCACGCCACTACATATGCAGGAAGCAAACGATCCATCCTATGAAATTGCCATCGGCACACTCGATGACCCTAACGCCGTTGGTCCATTCACAAAACAAGTAGGTATCGAGAGCAAGGTTGTGTGGTTCGACACGATGACCGGCCTGCCCCATCACACGACAGCAGATGAGCGCAATCCGGCCGATCTTGCCAAGCTCGCAAGCCGCCAGCATCCCGATCACGATACTGATGTGTGGCCGCCCGCGTGAATGCTCCCGCTGACAAAACCCTGCGCTCGGTTGCCGATCTCGCCGCCTCGAACCTTGTGGCCAGCGATCAAATCACGCCCCTCGCAACCGTTGCAGCGCGCTATGCCATTGCGATCTCGCCGGCGATGCGCGCACTCATCGATGCGGGCGATCCCTTTGATCCGATCGCGCGCCAGTTCGTGCCCTCGACGCTTGAGCTCAACCATCACCCGGCGGAAGTTGCCGATCCGATCGGCGATGACAGCAACAGCCCGGTGCCCGGTATCGTGCATCGCTATGCCGATCGTGTGCTCTTCAAAATCACGGGCGTGTGCCCGGTTTATTGCCGGTTCTGTTTCCGCCGCGAAATGGTCGGCCCCCAGGCCGGGCGTTCGTTGAACCATGCCGAAATCGAGACCGCACTCGGCTATATTCAGGCAACACCGCGCATCTGGGAAGTGATCCTCACCGGAGGCGATCCGTTCATTCTGTCGGCAGCGCGCGTCGCTGAGATCACGGTGGCTCTGGCGCAAATCCCGCACGTCAAAATCATTCGCTGGCATACGCGCGTGCCGGTGGTTGCGCCCGAGCGCATAACGGCCGAGTTCGTCACGGCCCTCAAATCGCCGGCGCAAGCGGTGTTCGTGGGGCTCCACGCCAATCACCCGCGCGAGCTGACGGCAGATGCTTGCTGCAGCATTGCCCGCCTCGTCGATGCCGGTATTCCCGTCGTCAGTCAGACTGTTTTATTGCGCGGCATCAACGATAATGTCGAGACGTTAGAAGCCCTCATGCGTGCTTTTATCGAGGCTCGCGTGAAGCCCTACTATCTGCATCACGGCGATCTGGCACCGGGCACCGGCCACTTCCGCACCACACTGGCGCATGGCCAAGATCTAATGCGCCAATTGCGCCAGCGACTCTCGGGATTGGCCTTGCCCACCTACATGCTCGACAGTCCGGCCGCTGCAGGTAAAGTGCCGATAGAAGGCGGCTACGTGACGGCGCGCAGCGATGGGCCGGGCTATACCGTGACAGCCGCAAATGGCGCGCGCAGCACCTATGAGGATTGCTGCGCGCCGCCTTAGTGACACAGCCTACTTGCGATAGGCTTTTTCGAGGTTCTTCGACTTATCGAGATTTTTGGCCGCGGCCAAATTCTTCATCGCGCCGATCTTTGCCGAATTCACGTCGGCATCGATAAAATCAACGCCGGTTACATCGGCACCGGTGAAATCAGCGCCCGCCACTTCACTGCCGCGCAACGAGACGTCTGTCAGGTTCGCGTCTTTTAGGCTGGCGTATTCCAGCAATGCACGCGCCAAGTTTGCACCCTTCAGGTTCGCGCCTTCCAGATTGGCGCTAGAGAACACGCCGCGCATCAGACCCATGGACTGGTTGGCCTCGTCTGCCGAAAGGTTGGCACCCTCGAGGTTGGCCTTGATCATGCTGGCCTTGGAGAAATCACCGGCGAGACGGGCGCCGCGCAAATCTGCGCCATCGAGATTGGCACCCACGAGCTGCGTGCCGAACATGTTCGCCTTTTGCAAATTGGCACCGCTGAAATTCGCCTTCAATGCCCAAACTTGATCCAGCACAACGCCTTCGAGGTTCGCGCCCGACAGGTTCGCCCCCATCAAGCGTGCCTGCTGAAGGTTGGTGCGGCGCAGATCCATCTTCGACAGATCAAGCCCGTTGAGTGGCTTGGCGTAGAGATCGAGTTTTTCACCAGCTGGCAGTTTGGCGATTGCCGCTTCGATATCGGCGCGGCTCATGACGGCTTTGGTAAATTCATCGGTCGACAGGTCGACCATATCAATCATGTTCTGCGCGCTCGCCGTGGGTGCGGCTGAGAGGCTTACGGCACACGCTACGAACGCAGCGCTGAGCGCGCGGCGCATTTGAGAGACCGGCATCATGGGCGTTCTTCCTCATCCGGGCCATTGGCGGCCCTTGTTGGTATTGGATTTTTTGATCAGTGCAGCAAAAAGGAAGCCCTTACATGTGCCGCCTTCCGGCGAAACATGAGCGCATCCAAGTTGCATGACCATGACGCAATGGCCATGCCTCCGCTGCCCGGACTTGATATAGTCTACGCCTGTTAGCCAGTGTCCGTTTCAAAGTATGTAACCTGGGTCACGGTCCAACCCTCACTCACGTTCAGGCCCATGCCCAAGCCCAGCCTCATCGAACACTGGTTCCAGCACTTTCCCGCCATGCGCGGCCTCAACGCCCCGCATCAAGACCTGCTGCGCGAGCGGGTGATGTTTCCCGAGCTTCCCGGCGGCGGCGTTGCCTATCGCCAAGGCTGGGAATGTCCGAACTATGTCATGTGCTTGGAGGGTGGCACGCGGGCATTCAAGACGTCGCCAGCGGGGCGCGAATTGCTGCTCTACCGGGTTAGTCCCGGCAGCACGTGCGTCTTCACGACCCAGTGTTTGCTGGCTGGCGGCACCTTTCCGGCCGAAAGCGTGGCCGAAGCGCCGACGCGGTTTGCTGCCCTGTCTGCGGCCACATTCCACGAATTGATGGGCGTTTCCTCTGAATTCCGGCGCTTTGTTCTCGATGACTACGCGACGCTTTTGACGTCAATCCTTTCGCTGGTAGACGAAGTTGCGTTCTCAAGCCTCGATCAGCGCCTGGCTCAAACGCTGCTTGCACAGGCCGATCAGGCAGGCGTTGTCGCCAAAACCCACCAGCAATTGGCGGCCGACGTCGGCAGCGTGCGTGAAGTCATCAGCCGCCAACTTAGTGAATGGGAACGGGCCGGCTGGATTCGCACCGCGCGCGGCAGCATCCAGATCGTTGACCGGGCGGCACTCGCCAGCTTCCGCCCTGAAAAAACCGCCTAGTTGTAACCTGAAGAGCAGGCTCATGGGCCCATCGGCCACACAGGGACGTCATTTATTGTCATGCAGTTGCACGAAACGGACGTCACTGGTGTTGCGTAGTGCATCGCATGGCTATAATGCCGGACGTGAGTTGTGCAGGCTGACTCATCTTCAGGGTTTGAACTATTTTGCCGGCAAAGGCTTTCATCGGAGGTTCCGTACCGTGTCCACTCGCCCTTCACAGTCGTTTGTGCGCCGCTTTGCGATTGCATGCGCCGCCATGGCCGCCTCGCTCGCACTTCCGGATATGGCAGCGGCTGGCGCGCTTGATGGCTTGGATGGAAGCTGGGCGGGCGCTGGCAGCGCCACATTCGACGGCGGTTCGCGCGAAAAATTGCGTTGCAACGGCTATTACCGCAGCGGCGGCGACAATCTCAGCATGGCCATCAAGTGCGCCAGCGCCGCGGGCGCCAAGATCGAGCTGCGCGGCACCATGAAGAATTCCGGCGGCAAGGTTTCCGGCAGCTGGGAAGAGCGCACCTACAATGCCGGAGGCGTCATTTCAGGTTCGGCGACGTCGGGCAGCCTCAAAGTCGGCATCAGCGGCACCATCAACGGCAACATGTCGGTTTCGTTTTCACCGTCGAGCCAGACCGTCGCCATCTCGACAACCGGATCGAGCCTGCGCACAGTCAACATCAGCTTTAATCGCAATTGATCCTAGGAGAGACGGCCATGAGCAGACGGACAAAGATTGCCCTTATGGGCCTTGCGTCGCTGATGGCCGGCGTGACCATCGCGGAAGCGGGCTGGCGTCCGCGCCCTGAAGAAGGCAGCTCTGCCACCGCCGAAAGCCGCTTTGGCAACGGCTCCGTGTCTGGCCCCGTCCGGGCCGGCCGCACAGGCTATGAAGTGCGCCTGCCGGGCGGCACCTGGGTTGGCTGCCGCAGAAGCTGCTCGGAAACGCTGCGCGTTGAAACCGTCGATTTCTGGGAAAACGATGGCCGTCTCGTCGGCGCGGGCACGGCCGCCAACGAATGCGGAATTTTCGGCTGCCTGGATATTCACTACCCGCGCTGAAGCACTCACTTTTTAAGTTAAGAACGGGTTCGACCGCCGCTCGTGGCCAATCGTGCTTGCAGGGCCGTGGCCGCACAAAAACTGCATGTCGTCTCCGAGCGGAAACAACTTCGTTTTGATGGCGTTGATCAGGGCGTCGTGATCGCCGTAAGGAAAGTCGGTCCGGCCGATCGAGCCTTGGAAAATAACGTCGCCAGCGAACATGAACTTCTGCGCCCGGTTGACCATAACGAGCGAGCCCGGCGAATGGCCCGGGCAATGCAAAATTTCGAATGCGTGGCCGCCCACGGTGACGGTGTCGCCCTCGTTCAGCCAACGGTCGGGCGTCACATCCTTGGCGGGAATTGAGTAAGCCACTCCCTGCTTTTGGAGATTATCGAGCAGGATCTTGTCGGCCCGGTGCGGCCCCTCGATCTTGACGCCGAGAGCCTTGCGCAAATCCTCGGCCCCACCCGCATGATCGATATGGCCGTGTGTGAGGAGGATTTTTTCGATGGTGATGCCGAGTTCGGCGATGGCGCCCTGGATGTCTTCCAAGTCACCGCCCGGATCGACCACCGCACCGATCTTGCTGTCCACATCCCAGATCAGCGAACAGTTCTGCTGGAACGGCGTCACCGGAATAACCGCGACTTTGAAGGAGGTAGGAGCTGGGGGCATAGATAGGACCGTCTCGTTTGAACCGCTAAAAAACTGACCGTTTGCTTAGACGAGATGGCAATCGCGCGCTAGATGTCAGATTTTGCAGCCCGAAGAGCACTATTCCAGGTTTGAGGCAATGTAAGCGAGTTGATCCAAACTCCGGCACTGCGTGCAACCCAAGTGCATTTATCGCAGATTCACTCCGCTAACGTATGGTGCCGTTCTCAAATCCCGTGTTTGGAAACATTCAATGCGCAAGCTGTCTCAGTGGCTTTTCCCCCCGGACCAGGTGACGATGACGCCTGACGGGATGGCAATAACCTGTTTTGGAGCGCGGCGCTTTTTTTCTGTTGTGAGTATTTTTTCCGCGGCGTTCGTGACAGTTTTTATTTACATAATGGTGAAGCCTCACAGTCTTAAGCCTTTAATGTTGCTGACGTGCTGGCTTTCCGTTCCCTTGATGCTAACCGTTGTCGAACTAACGGCACAACCTATTACCCTTGTTTTATCGCGCACGCGCAAATCGCTTGCCCTAACAAAAAACTATTTCTGGATGTTCGACAAGACAACAATTCGCAACCTATCGGACATTAAAGAAGTCTTTGTGGACAGCTCTGAAGTTCTGGGGGCTGACGAGCGCCCGACAGGCGACATCACTTACCATCCGATGCTGGTTCTGCAAAATGGCGAAACGGAGCGCCTGATCCCCTTTTTTAGTTTCTCACTTGATAAAGCTGAAAGAATAGTAGGCGCAATTGCAGACTCTCTGCCGGAGGGGCGCGACAGCATCTCGCCGCGCCCTATCAAGATCGCAAACAGCGAAACGAAAACAGAAATCGAAAAGATCCAGAGTGCTGAGCGCGAGAGTAGCAATTTTACATTTGCCAAGTTGATGGCAGCAATATTGGTTGCCGGTGGATTAGCATTAGCTTGGATATGCCGTGATGATTTTATATCACGCCATGAAGCCGAAATTGTCGGAGCCAAAACACAATGCCAATACAGCTGGAATATAAGTAAAGACAATTCGGAAACGAAGTCTTCAGATTGCACATATGTGCCTACCCCAGAACGTGCCTCTATATCGGTCGATCCAAAAGTCTATCACGGAAAGTCTGTGACAGTTAAGTTCACACCATCGGACGGGAAGGAAGTTACCGCAAGTCTGTTCTTGAACGACCGTGAAGCCGAGCAGGCTCTAGCTGTGGGGAAAACTACCGTCGTCTTTGCCCCCGACAAGCCATACGTCGTGCGACGGCCGATGGACCGCGTGAGTTCCATTATGATCATTGCTGTCGGTTTACTGATATATTGGGCCGGTTCGTATCAGTACATGCGCAAGCACAGTTAGCGCACGAATGGCATCTGACAACTGTGTCTAGGCGGCATGATGATAACTAGACAAACTAGCTGAATTTGTCATTTCACCCCCTCCTGACTCCTCGCTTTGCATAGTGTACGACGCATCCTGTAGTGTACTTTTCCAGCCCACGAGCCCGCCCGGACCGGCCATGCACTTGCGACCGATGCAGTATGCCAAGATCGAAGGCACCGAAGTGATGGTGCAGGTCAACACGCCTGTGGAGGCCAAGGCTGCCATCAAGGAACTGCGCCACCGCAAAAAGGAACTCGGCCTTCTGAAAAAGCGTCTGGTTCGCCAGCAGCGCGACGCCAAGGCCGCCGTAGACCGCAAGGAGGCCGCGCAAACCCGCAAGATCAAGAGGGGTGGGTTAACGGCGATCGCGACACGCATTTCGCGCGTTCTAGGCGGCGACAGCCACGAAACCGACCTTGCAACGATTGAGAACGACTTGCGCAATCTGGAGCATGTGACCCACAACATCGAAAGCTGCATCCTGCAGATCGAAGGCCGGCTGCTCAAGTAGGGCCCCTTTAAGCAGGCGGCACGGCAGCGGGTTGCCTCGCCCTCTCGTTTCCCCTATTCCAGCCTCATGCGCATCTACAAAGACTTCCAATTCGAGGCCGCCCACTTCCTGCCGAGCGCGGCTCCCGGCACGCCCAATGCCCGCATTCACGGGCATTCTTTCCGTGCGCGGGTGGTGATCGAGGGCGAGCCGCAGGCAGACACCGGCTACGTTTTCCATTTCGATGATCTGAGCAAAGCGATTGCCGAAACTCAAGACGCGCTCGATCATCGGCTCCTCAATGAAGTCGATGGCCTTGCTACACCGACCCTGGAACGCATCGCCGTGTGGATCTGGAACCGGCTCTCGAACCAAGTGCCCGGCTTGGCGGAAATACAGGTGAGCCGCGAGAGCTGCCACGAGGGCGTTATTTACACCGGGCCGTCCATCGGCCGGAAGCTGGCGGCAGAGTAAGCAGTATGAGCAAAGCACCTCAGCACATCACCCAGCTTGGCCAGCAGACGCCGTTGCCGGAAAACCCTGAAGCGGCCGTTCTAGAGCGCATTTCAAATCCGCACCCCGATACGGTCTATGTGGCGCGCTTTGCACAGCCAGAGTTCACTTCGCTGTGCCCTGTCACCGGGCAGCCCGACTTCGCGCATCTGGTGATCGATTACGTGCCGAAAGCTTGGCTGGTTGAGAGTAAGTCGCTGAAACTCTATCTCGCCGCGTTTCGCAACCACGGCGCGTTCCACGAAGATTGCACGCTTACCATCGGCAAGCGCCTGGCCGAACTGCTCGATCCGAACTTCCTGCGCATCGGCGGCTATTGGTATCCGCGCGGGGGGATGCCGATCGACGTATTCTGGCAGACGGGCAAGCTTCCAGAAGGCGTCTGGCTTCCCGATCAGGGCGTGGCGCCGTATCGCGGCCGCGGCTGAGAGCGCTTGCGGCGTTCAATTGCCCCTACCTCAAATTTCGCCCAATATTCCTGCCGATGCCGCTTCTTTCGTGGTGTTCCGGAGCCAATTTGCTACTGCATGAGCGACCACCTAAGTCAACTCACCAGGAGCCTCGCATGCGCCGCCTCGTTGTCTGTTTCACAGCCCTTTGCCTTCTGACCGCTCCGGCGTTTAGCGCAGAGGAGCCATCTAAACTGGACTGCGAAAACGCCATGAACACGCACGACATGAATAAGTGCGCAGAAGCCGAACTCGACAAGGCCGATGCGGCTTTGAACGAGACCTACAAGAAGGCCCTTGCGGCCATTCCCGAAATGGCCACCGAGCCACCCTACGACGCCAAGGGTTGGGAAAACGCATTGCGCGCAAGTCAGCGCGCCTGGGTCGCCTTTCGCGATGCCGAGTGCAACGGACACATCCCCATGTTCTGGAGCGGCGGCACCGGAGCCACCGTTGAAATTTTTGGATGCATGAGCGGCATGACCAAGGCGCGGACCGAATCTTTGAAAGCGCAATACGACACAAAATAAAAGTGAAAGCAGGCGCCGCAACTGAATGGATTGAAGCGCTAGACTGGCTTGCCAGCGGGCTCTAGAAACCGCGCTGTTTGCTGAGGCGTGGGCATCAAACACACGTCCCGGCTACCGAACCAAGCCAACCGGTTTCGCTGCACCCAGTCGTACACCGCGTCGCCTGCAAAACGGGGAACGCAGCGTCCGAGCGTTCCAAGCCAGCGCCAAGGTGCGGGCAAGGTTCGGGCAGCGGCAAGCGCACCCGCCCATCTCAGATGCGGCATGCCGTCTGCGAGCACCATGAACGTATCGAAGGCTTCGGCATCAAGGCCGTAGTGCGCGTAGAGCGCGCGGGGGATCTCTTGCTGGATCGCTGCAAAGCGCGACGTTCCTTTCGGATCGCGCGCCAGCATCCATTGCACGCCTGCCGAACACAGCACGCATTGGCCATCGAAGATGACCAGTGGCGCGGTGTCATCGAACGCGGGAACCGATGGGTCATCGCGATAGGAGAATGGGTTGTAGATCAAGCAAAGTCACCGTTCCGGGCTGAAGCTTGTCCTTAGCACGAAACGACGATCCGTTTCAGCCCGGCAACCCCACAAACCCTGGCAAATGCGCCGCCGCGTTCGACCGCGCCAGGATCATGCTGCGGTCGTGCGCCCAATCGAAATCGCGCTGCACGGTCGACTTGGCAATCCGCGTGCGAAAGAATTGCGCCCAGCGGAATTCAGAATACGGCGCGCCGGTCTTTTGAAAGCCGCCAGCTTCGCGCACAGACCAAGCGAGGTCGCGGTAGTGGTCGGTGCGCAACTCTTTTAGGCTCGCGGGAAGCCATGAGAAAGAAATGCGCTGGCCCGCCTCGTTGTAAGGATGCACGCGGCCTTCCGCCGCCATTTCCTTCCAGAAGCGGCCTTCCGTCAAATACGACAAATCCTCGATCACCTTCACGTAGGCTTCCCGGACTTCGCTTTGCAGCAGCGCCAAGCTGAGGTGATGATGGTCGATGATGTAAAAGCGGTCGTTCGGCCCGAGCACGGCTGGGATGGGCCGTTTTTCGAGGAACTGGATGATCTTTTTTGGCGTGTCTGCCCGCCGCTCCACTTTCTCGCGCTTGGCGGCCACCGCCCGCTTGCCAACGGCCACTTGGGTGGGACGCAGCAAGTCGATTGGCACAAGCATGGGCGATAGGCTTGCGAGCTTTCGTCTTTTTCTCTCCCGTGCGGCGGTGGAGTGGAGGTCGCAGATAAAAAGTGCGGCAGTGCGGGGGGACTTAAAGTACTGAGTCGAATTTTGCATAGGGCTCTCTTACTAGGCGGCTCACGACTGCCGGGGAACTGGCGGTTATCTTTTTGTCATTATGATTAACGTTGTGTTACCGGGAGAAAAAATCGTGCGCGGCCGTTCGGCAAACAGGGCGGTTATATCGCCGCGACAACCCTTGTGCGGTCGTGTACTGACGCGCAATGTCCTTGCCGTCACATCTCCCCAACGCCTTGCAGGCCCGCACGACTGGCTATCTTTTTGCGGCTGCAGGCGCGGCATTGTTTTCGACCAAAGCGATATTCATCAAACTCGCCTATCAAGAGCAGGTCGACGCAGCACTGCTGCTTGCCTACCGCATGGCTTTCTCTCTGCCGTTTTTTGTCATTGTCGGGGTTTGGGCGTACCGCGCCAAACGCGCTAGCGGCGAGCCACGGCCCGGTGCGCGGTTTGCCGCCGCCGCTATGGCGACGGGCTTTGTCGGCTATTACCTTTCGGCGCTTTTTGATTTCTCCGGCCTGCAATACATCAGTGCGCAGTTGGAGCGGCTGGTGTTGTTTACGTATCCCCTGTTCGTGATGTTCATCGGCGTCTTATTTATGGGCGAGCGCTTGACCCGCCACGGTCTTGCCGAAGCTGCTGTAACATATGCAGGGCTCGCCATTGTTCTTGGTCTCGACCTTCCTGAAGGCGGGCGCAACACGCTCATCGGGGTTTCGCTGGTGCTTGCTGCGGCCCTGTGTTTCGCCACATACCAAGTTCTCGCCAAGCGTTATATCTCGCTGCTCGGCCCGGCTCTGTTCACGTCGCTGTCACTGTCTGCAGCGGCGGTGATGTGCATCGTCCATCAGGCCGTGATCAGCGGCGGCAATTTTGCGGCGAGCCCACGCTTCATCTGGCTGTCAGCGGGATGCGCGATCGCCGCGACCGTGCTGCCATCGTTCTTGATCAATGCCGGCTTGGCGCGGATTTCATCGGCTGCGGTGGCAATGATCTCGACATTATCTCCGGTCGTAACGATCGGGCTGGCGGTGGCCATACTCGGCGAGAGCTTCACACTCGCAGATGCGATCGGCTCGACGCTCGTTCTGGCAGGAGTCGGGATTTACACGTGGGGCGATAGCCGGTCGCGTGGGTCTGCTGCCAAGCCAGAACTCGCTGCACCGGTCCATGATTGAGTGCGGGAATCACGATTCCAAAAATAATTTGCCCCAGTGCCGACCGTTTTCGCTGCTTGAGACGTTCTATTCACATCACGCCTTGGGAAAGATGACGACACCCCTCAACGCCTGGAGTGAATAGAATGAAACGTACGCTTATACTCGCCGCCGGACTATTGGCGCTGGCCGCGGCTTCCGTGCCCGCATCCGCCATGCCCGCGCTCGGCAACCTCGCGCCGTCCGCCGTGGCTGATGCCCAGCCTCTCGTGAAGGTGCACGGTTTGCATGGTGTTTGCCGGCTCGGCCCTTTTGGCTGGCACCGCAGCTACCGCTGGGGCCGCGTCAGCTGCTTGCCTCGCCCGTTGCGCCATCGTCACCGTTATCACCGCCACTAACAGCGCCTGACGAGAAGTTCTCGCCTGAGTTGGGGCAGATCCGTAAAGGGTCTGCCCTTAGCCGGCAACGAGGCTACCGAACTTCTCCAGATACCGGCGACGAGTGAGAGCACACAAGCCCCCTACCTCACGCCCAGCTCAGGGCCTGTTCCAGCCGGTCATTGCCCCAGAACAGCTCTCCACTTTCAGTGAGAAACGAGGGTGAGCCGAATATGCCCCTTTCAGCGGCTATGCGTGTGGCCTCCGAAAGCGCGGACTTGTTAGCATCCGTAACAGCGCCCCGCAGGGCATCTTCCGCATCACCGCCAGATTGGGCCACGAGCCGCGCCAAAAGGTTGGCATCATCGATGCTGTAGCCGTTTCCAAACTCGCTGCGAAAAACAGCCTTGGAAAACGCAGCTCCCCAGCCTTTCGACAATCCATAGACTGCAAGGCGGGCCGCGAGCAGACCATTTTGAGGGAACGAATTGGGTCGCTTGAAGGGTAGCTCTAGGCCTGCGCAAATCCGTTCCATGTCGCGCCACATGTAGGCACCCTTGGCAGGGTAGAGATTGAAGGGTGACGTGGTCCAGCCTTGCGACTTAAAAATCGGACCCAACAGAAACGGCCTCCAAACAACTTCAACACTGGCGTTTTTGGCCAAGCCTTCAATGCGCATAGCCGCTGGGTAAGAATAGGTCGAGGCAAACTCGTACCAAAACTCCAGCCGCGCCATTTAAGAGACCCCTTGTCATTGTCTAGGCCAGACGGACAAGACCATCATAAAAAGGCAACAGCGCACCATGGTCAAAGCGCTCGAACTCCCCCCAACTCGGTGCCAGAAACTTGGCTGCTTGGCCGGCACTTGATCCTTTCAAGCCGCGGCTCAATGCGGCTGAAATTTTGCAAACACACAGTTGCAAACATTGAGAGGGTCTACCGCTTCACCCCACGGTCAGCTTTTGCAGCGAGACGAGTTCGCCGATGCCCTTGCGGGCGAGCACCATGAGTTGGTCGAACTGCTCTTGTGAGAATGCAACCGTCTCGGCGGTGCCCTGCACTTCGACAATGCCGCCCGCACCCGTCATGACGAAGTTGCTGTCGGCGTCAGCGTTTGAATCTTCCGCGTAGTCGAGATCGAGAACCGGCGTGCCCTTGTAAAGGCCGCACGAAACAGCGGCGATATGATCGCGCAACACGCCGTCCTTCACCATGTCGCGCAACTTCATCCATTGGATGCAGTCATAGAGCGCCACCCAAGCTCCAGTTATCGCGGCGGTACGGGTGCCGCCATCGGCCTGAATGACATCGCAGTCAACCGAGATTTGACGCTCGCCGAGCTTTTGCAAATCGACGACTGCGCGCAACGAGCGGCCAACGAGCCGCTGGATTTCCTGTGTGCGGCCCGACGGGTGGCCAGCGGTGGATTCGCGCCGCATCCGTTCCGACGTGGCGCGCGGCAGCATGCCGTATTCGGCCGTCACCCAGCCGCGCCCCTGGCCTTTCAGCCACGGCGGCACGCGCTCCTCTAAGCTCGCTGTGCACAAGACCTGCGTATGGCCAAATTTTATGAGGCACGAGCCCTCAGCGTGCATCGAGACGGCGCGCTCGAACGAGACGCGGCGCAGTTCATCGGGCTGGCGTTTTGAGGGGCGCATTGAGGGCCTTTTTATTGTGATGTGAGCTTTGAATTCTGGCTGCGACGTTAAGTGAGTGGCTGGCTCCATTCAACCCCTCTTTGCTGGCGCGCCCCAAACAGATGCCGCGCCCGCGCCGTTGCAGGCACCAGCGTGACCGCCGCGACCTATGCCCGTGCTGGCTCCGGGCGCCGGTTTCAAGCATTGCTGACGGAGGGGCCTTCGCTCAGGAGCCCGCACGCCTTCTTAGGGGTTTGACCTCGGCGCCGTCAGCGCCTTTAATTCCAGTTCGCATGCTAACGTGATCCCTGGGCCGCGCGGCAAGCGCTGCCCCGGTGAACTTGTCAGGACCAGTATGACCGACGCCCTCACTGAGATCGCCAAGCTGAACGAGCGCTCGCGCGCTATCCTGCGCCACATCGTCGACGGCTACCTGACGACGGGCGAACCCGTTGGCTCGCGTAATCTGTCTCGCCTGCTGCCCATGACGCTATCGCCGGCCTCGATCCGCAACGTCATGTCGGACCTTGAGCATGCCGGGCTGATCTATGCGCCGCATACCTCTGCTGGCCGCTTGCCGACGCAAACGGGCCTGCGCATGTTCGTCGATGGCCTGCTCGAAGTCGGCAATCTGACCGACGAGGAACGCCGCCAAATCGAGGCGCAGATCGCGGTCAAGCGCACCCGCTCGATGGCGCAAGTGCTGGCCGAGGCGAGCGAAATGATTTCGGGGCTTTCGGATTGCGCGGGCGTGGTACTTACCGAAAAGCAGGATCCGCGCCTAAAGCACATTGAATTTGTATCGCTCGAACCAGGCAAAGCCTTGACGGTCGTGGTGGCCGAAGACGGCAACATTGAAAACCGCATGATCGACCTGCCGCCCGGCATGCCGATATCGGCGTTGGTGGAGGCCGCCAACTACCTCAACGCTCATATTCGCGGGCTGACCATGGCTGAAGCACGCGCTGTGATCGAACGCGAACTGGCATCTGCCCGCGCCGAACTCGATGGGCTGGCTCAAAAGGTGATTAAGGCAGGCCTCGCCGAATGGTCAGGGTCTTTTGACGACCGCCGCAGCCTTATCGTGCGCGGGCAGTCGAACCTTTTGAAGGACCTCACGGCCATCGGTGATCTAGATCGCATCCGCCAGCTGTTCGACGATCTCGAACAAAAGCGCGATCTTGTGCAGCTTCTGGGGCTTGCAGAAGGCGGCGACGGGGTGCGCATTTTCATCGGCTCGGAGAACAAGCTGTTCTCGCTTTCCGGATCGTCGCTGATCGTCGCACCCTTCCAAGACGAAACTCGCAAAATCGTCGGTGTCTTGGGTGTTATCGGGCCAACGCGCATCAATTATGCGCGCATCATCCCGATGGTTGACTACACTGCAAAGCTGGTGGGCCGTTTGCTGACTTGATTTTTCAGCGCTTAGGGGCGATATCGCAGATCACACCTTTCCCAATTCATTCGTGGCGGAGACCCCATGGCGGACCCCAAAACTCCCGGCGCAGACACTGGCGCTGAGACCGGTGCAGACATGCCAGATGGCACCGCCGAGCCCATAGCGAATGCCACATCAACGGAACCCGAAATCGGTGTGCCGCAGCTGAAAGCGATCATCGAAGCCTTGCAAGCCGATCTCGACGCTGCGAAAGGCCAGATCCTGCGGCTGATGGCCGACATGGACAATTTGCGCAAGCGCATGGAGCGCGAGAAGGACGAGACCGCAAAGTATGCCATTGGCAAGTTCGCAGCTGACGTGGTCAACGTCGCCGACAACTTCGAACGTGCGACCAATGCCGTACCCGAAGGTGCCGCCGCCGAAGATGGCCCGCTGAAGAGCCTCGTCGAAGGCGTGACGATGACCGAGCGCGAGTTCATGAAAGTGCTTGAGCGGCACGGCGTGCACCGGCTCGATCCGGGCGGCGAAGCGTTCAATCCGCACAAGCATCAAGCGGTGATGGAAGTTCAAAATGCAGAGGTCGCTTCGGGCACCATCGTGCAGGTCTTCCAGCCAGGTTACACAATTGGTGACCGGGTCCTGCGGCCTGCCATGGTGGTGGTGGCGAAGGGCGGAGTCAAACCGGGCAAGCCGTTAGACCCGGCAGCTGAGAACGGCGAGGCTTGAGGCTTAAAAATGAGGCCTGCAGGCTGCCTTTTTGTAAAGCCCTCTGGACACTCTCGATTGTAAACATATCTGACTTAAGGCAGAGTGTTTTTACGCACCGTCTCGCGCAGGTCCTTTGGCCAACACGCGCGTTAACCATCGGGCGGCACCGTGAAAGGCAACAGTCATGCCGCTGTTACAATTGATTTATGCCTCGCGCCCGTTCGGCTACGACGACTTGACGCTTGGCGGCATCTTGAACACTGCTCGCATCAACAATGCGCGCGACGGCATCACCGGTGCGCTCATTTGCCGGGAAGATCTCTTCTTGCAAATGCTGGAAGGCCCCAAGCCCCACGTCGAGGCACTGTTTGATCGCATTGCGCGCGATGACCGCCACGCCGAAATGGTCAAGCTGTGGTCTGCGGAAAACGGCACGCGCATGTTTCCTGACTGGGCCATGAAACATGACCCGGCCCGCTCCTGGATGTGGACAGCTGCTGAAGTCAGCGCCGGTGTGATCGCCAAAGTCACGCCAGATGAAGTGCACGGGGTGTTCGTGAGGCTGGCTCAAGAACCAGCGCCCACTTGCCCGGCATCTCGGTCAAACTAGGCTTTGTCGCCGCCTGAAAACACCTCACCCATCCACGCATCGATGCTGATGTTGCCAGCTTTTTCTACGGCTGCTATTTCCTTCGGGCGCAAGACATCTTGAAGGCCATCGATCCGCTTCCATTCGCACAGCGGCGTTTCCACGTCTGCGCGCGGCACGTATCGCGACGGCGCAAGTTTCTGGAAGCGGTGGACGTAGCGCGGGCAGTTCATCCAAAGCTCAGACAGCTTCACGACCACAACCATCTCGGCTTCTTTGAACATAGCCACCGCGCTTGGATCCTTTGTGATCGCGGCCTTGCCCTGCAACCGCATCCGGAAGGGCTTTTCGAAGTCGATAAAAAGAATGCCGATTTCGGGGTTGGCCGACACGTTGCCCATCGACAAATACATGCCGTTGCCATCGTAGCTTGGGAACGCGATGGTGTTCTGATCGAGCACACGCACAAAGCCTGCATCACCACCTTTATAAGAGACCGTGGGTCGGCCCATGTGGTCGATGGTGGTTAGAAAAAACATGTCGCGGCTTTCGATAAAGCCCTTCTCCATGTCTGTTATTTCGGTTTTGACAGCGATCATTTCGATGCGGTCGGCCATCCGGCGGCTGTCGTGTTCGTCTTGCAGTGCGCGATGCTGATCGCCATAGAGTCTGCTCATGATCGCTGTCGCTCCTGAGGGTTATTCGCCTCGATGCAAAATTGAGTACTCAAGATTAAGCGAGACCGCCAATCATTTATTGGCGTAACTTACGGCTCAGCGCGGACATAAGGGCTGACCGTCAACCCAGCCGCGGTGGCCCAGCGCTTGACGATTTCAAACTCCGCAACGGTTGGCAGGCGGTTTTGACGGCCGCGGCACTGCACAATAACGCCCTGCTTTGACACCTCGATGGTTTGCACTTTTTCAATCCCCATGCGCCGGTCGACTTCCATTGTCCAAATCGAGCAGTTGCCTGCTGCGCACGAGCGCGCGTAGCTCGCCACACAATGGCGCATGGCTTTGCCCTCGGCGATGAGTTCGTTGCCCGAGTGCAATTCGCGGAAGCTCCACACGTTGGGTTCATCTTTGCTGCCGGTCTTGAACGACATTGCCTTGAAGCCCGACACCTTGAAGAACAGGTTTTCCGCGCCTTTGCTGCGGCCAAGGGCATGGTGCCATCTCTCGACCTGCGCGAGCAGTGTATCGGGCGTGCGGCCGCGCATCTGTAAATTCGGCTGAGGCGGCGGCTCGATGGTCACGCGGCCGCTTTGATCAACGATCTCGCGAGACTGGAATTTTTGTGCATGGAGATAGTCGGCGATTGGTCCCACATGGCGGCGATCAAGCATAGGGTTTGCGATAAAGAAACGAATGACTGACTGCCAGAATTCGTTTTGCGCAAAATCGAATCCGGCCCTCGACCCGAGAAACGCATGCGTCAGCGATGCGTCGCCACCCAAGGCATGTACCTGCCCCCACAGGAACGCGCCTTCGATGCTCAAGCTATCGGGTGCCTCAAGAAAATGATGTGCCATCATTTTGGTGAGCGGTATGGGCGTCTTTGCGGTGCGGATGTTCTTTCCTGATGCGATATGAAGATACCAGCCACGGAACTTCTGGCTGCCTTGCTCTTGACGCAGCCAAGCCGCGTCCATGAATTCCGGCACTGGATAATGCGCCACGAGATGCCGGATCAGAGAAGAAAACTGCCGCCGGGCATTGTGCGAGGGCCGCTTCCATTGTTCGAGCTTGCGCACCCATTGGCCGCGCCGGTCGTTGAGCTTGATGAGCGCGTCAATGGCGGGATATGTGGCCGTGCCGAAGGCAAAGGTCTCCATCAAAAAATCTGTTTCAGCCACGGCCCAGAGCAGCAGGGCCTGCAAGGCTGCGCGATTTTCGGAGTCCGCTTTGCTGCGCTCGATGCTCTGGCAGAGCCTTTGCAACTGCGGCCGTTTAACATCGGCGGCAACAATTTCGCCCTTGCACGCCGCTTCGATCAATTTTCGCGGATTGTGGTGAAGCCGCGCCTGTCGCGCGATACCCGCTTTGACGCTTTCGGCAATGGCTAATTCCGCTTCAAGTTGCCTGCGCGATTTATCGAGGGTTGCGGGAACCCCGTGTTTCAGGCACCAATCATAATAGCCGTTTATGGTGCGCAAGCCGAGGGCCGCCAAATGCTTGCGCATCGGGACCGTGAAGACAAGGCCTTCACTGCCGGGTATGGGCTGGCGTGCCATTGCGGGCTCAATGCTAAAATAATTGCGGTGCAGCCTATGTAACGGCTGAAGCAATGCAAGACGCTTGTGTTATCAAAGAGGCCCGCCTGACTTGACCCCATTTGCCCGTTCGTTCGGATCCCTGCGCGTCCACACGCCTGATGCCCCGCCCGGCGCGCGCATCGGAATCATGGGCGGCTCGTTCAATCCTGCGCACGCTGGACATCTGATCGTTGCCGAGGCAGCGCTGAAGCGGCTCGAACTCGATCAACTCTGGTGGGTGGTAACGCCTGGCAATCCGTTGAAGGAGCATAATGGCCTTGCTCCGCTCGCCGCTCGGATCGAGGCCTGCCGCGCGCTGACGAAAAACCCGCGGATGAAAATGACCGGATTTGAAGCCGAGCTCGGCAGCCCGTTCACGGCGGTAACGCTGCGCTTTCTTAAGCGGCGCTACCCTGAATGCCGGTTTGTGTGGGTAATGGGGGCCGACAATATGGCCTCGTTTCACCGCTGGCAGAATTGGCGCGGCATCGCCGCATCCATGCCGATTGCCGTCGTCGACCGGCCGGGCTGGCGGCATAAGGCGCTTGCCTCGCGGGCCGCGCACGCCTTATCCCGGGCACGCATCCCCGAGGCTTGCGCCGAACGGCTACCGCTCAAAATCGCCCCAGCTTGGGTGTTTCTGACGACAAAACTCTCCAATCTCTCGTCAACGGCGCTGCGCGCACGAGGCGCCGCCTGAGCCGGTGCGCGGGACCCGGAACGCAACGCTCGCAGCCGGCGACCGTCATGTTGCAGCAACACTGCTGCAACCGTCGTAGCCTTGTTCGATGATCCCTATTGCCGCACCCATCCACAGGGCTTATCTTGCCCATATCGTTTCGGGCCTTTGGCTGTCACACGTTTGGCACGCGACGCTGGCATCCGTTTTGGTGCCTGAAGCTTGCTCGTTCAATGGAAGGAATTGCACTCAAACATGAGAACCGCCGCCGAGACGGCCCAAAAGGGTTCGCCTCCGAAGGACCTGCCGCCGCAAGGCCGCAGCTCCGAAGCCCTCCTCAAGGAGGTCATCACTTGGCTCGATGACGCCAAGGCAGAAGAGATCGTGACCATCGATCTCGCGGGAAAATCCTCGCTCGGAGACTTTATGATTATTGCCTCGGGCCGGACAGACCGGCACGTGGGCGGTATCGCAGATCAATTGCGTCAAAAGCTGAAAGAAGCCGGCGTCGAGAATTTGCGCGTTGAAGGCACGGAAACCTGTGATTGGGTCGTGGCAGATGCTGGCGACATAATCATTCACTTGTTCCGCCCGGAAGTCCGCGATTTCTACAAGCTTGAGAAGATGTGGTCTGCCGAACGCCCGGGTGAGACCTCGCACTGAGACAGGGCACCGTAAAGCCCGGCCCAGTATTGATGTCGCGCGGCCGGGGTGAGGCTCCGGCGGCGGTGGAATACAATGCGAATTTTAATTGCTGCCATCGGCAAACTTAAGGATGGCGCAGAGCGCGAGCTCTATTCCCGCTACGCCGGCCGTCTGGCCGCAATGTCCCGGCAGGCAGCTCTCGGTCCCCTCGACCTCTCCGAACTGCCCGAAAGCCGGGCCGGCAGCGCCGTTGAACGTCAAGCCGACGAGGCCGGCCGCCTTTTGAAGGCCACTGCCAAATGTGAACTCCTTGTCGCACTGGACGAAAATGGACAACATTTTACAAGTCCGTCGTTCGCAAACCAGTTAAGGCGGCATCGCGATCAAGGCCGAGCCAATGTGGCCTTTCTTATCGGTGGCGCCGATGGCCACGGAGCAGATGTGCTCAATGCGTGTGAATTCAAACTGTCACTCAGCACCATGACATTGCCGCACGGGCTGGCGCGAGTCTTTCTCGCCGAACAGCTCTACCGTGCCGCCACGATCATCACCGGCCACCCCTATCATCGCAGTTAAACAGGTCTCGCAGCTGCCACGCATGCGTGGCGGTTACTGTCTGCAAATTTGCCTCTTGCGTTTCCGTAGTCAGATGTCGGATATGAGGGCGCCATCACCCGCCTTTAGCGTCGCCTTTCGTTCCATAGGAGAAGATGATGTCTGCCAGTTTACTTGAAGCCCTTCAGGGTCTTGTTACCCCGGCACTGCTCAAAACGGCAACTTCAACGCTTGGCGAGAGCGAAAGCGCCCTCACTTCCGGGCTCGGTGCCATTGTTTCAAAAGTATTGAGCGCGCTCGTTGCAGGCAACGCCAACGATTCTTTGATGAACATGATTGCGGGCCTCGTGACATCGCAGGCGCGCGACCCCGGCGCTCTCGCCGACATCGCTGGTCTTCTCACATCTGGCACTGCTTCTGTACCGGGCAACCAGCTGATGGGCGCTCTCTTTGGCGTCAAGGAAGGCGGCATAGCTCAGGCCGCAGCCACGGCTGCAGGCTTGCGTCCGCAGTCGGGTGCCGCGCTCATGTCGCTGGCCGGTCCGCTGGTCCTTGCTGGCCTTGGTAGGGCGTCGGGTGCCGCCACCACGCCATTGTCCGGCGCATCGCTCGCTGGCCTTCTCAATACGCAACGCGCTTCCCTGCTGGGCAGCCTTGCACCCGCCGCTGGCGCCGCTGCGGCTGCAGCCGGCACTGCCGCCGTTGCAGCCGGGGTTCAGGCTGTCAATCAGGCGGCCTCAACGGTAGCTGCGGCGCCTGCTGCCGTGGCTGCCACTGTCCAAGCTGGAAGCGCCGCTGTGCAGCAAGCCGCAACCGCGCCTGTCGCCGCCGCTGCAGCTGTTGCATCGTCGACCGCACAAGCCGCAACAGCAGCTGCCGGAACGGCCGCCGCTGCAACAACGGCAGCTGCAACAGCTGCTGCAACGGCAGCGCGCACTGTGGCCGCTGAAGCCGCCCGTCCCGCAGCCGCTGCCGCATCTGGCGGCATGGGGATTTCTTGGCTTCTGTGGCTCATTCCTCTGCTGCTGCTCGCCGGAATTGGTTACTACCTTTGGGAAACCAAGTACTCGGAACTGAAGTCGTCGCCAGCGCCCGCGGCAGTGGAAAAGAAGGCCGAAGCAAAGCCCGAGAAGAAAGCCGAGCCCAAGCCTGAGAAGAAGGCTGAAGCCGCTCCTGCTCCAGCGGCAGCTCCTGCTCCGGCGGCAGCGCCCGCTCCAGCCGCTGCTCCTGCTGCTGCACCGGCCGACGCTGGCAACGGCATGGTGACACTGGCTCTTCCAGGCGGGGGCAGCATCAAGGCTGCAGCCAACGGCGTGGAAGGCAAACTCGTCAACTTTCTGCAGGATGCCAACTCGGTCATCGACAAGAAGACGTGGTTCGACTTCGATCGTCTGACCTTCAACACCGGCGAAACCACTCTGACTTCCGAATCGTTGGACCAAATATCGAACATCACGACCATCCTGAAGGCGTTTCCAACCGCGGCCATCAAGATTGGCGGTTACACCGACAACGTCGGCAATCCTGAAGCCAATCTCAAGCTTTCAGGCGAGCGTGCCCGTGTCGTTTTGATCGCGCTTGTTGCGGCAGGCATTGCTGAAACCCGGCTTGAGTCGGAAGGCTACGGCGAACAGCACCCATTGGCCGACAACGCCACAGAAGACGGCCGCTCTAAGAACCGCCGCACGGCACTCAGTGTGCGCGCGAGCTAAAAGTTCATCGTTCACCAAATACAAAAGAGGCGGAGAGATAAGCACTCTCCGCCTTTTTTCATTCGCCGTCCACCGAACTACATCTTGCCGGCAACCCAATCCGAAATCGACGCTGGCGCCATCCGTTTCATTGCAGCGGCCAAATAGGTTGGCGTGGTGACGTAATAGCGCCGCTTGGGCCGCGGGCTTTCAACCGCGTGAATGAGTTTTGTTGCCACGGCTTCAGGTTCGAGCTTGAACGCCGCTTTGCCACCCGCCTCCATGGAGGCCAACCGTGCGTGATAAACATCGCGATGGGGTGAGGCTTCGATATCAATCGTTGCTTTGAAATTTACCAGCGCGCGTTCCACAAAGCGCGTGCGTATGGGCCCTGGCTCAATAATCGCGACACGGATGCCGCTGCCTGCAAGTTCTAGCCGCATGCAGTCAGACAATGCTTCAAGCGCATACTTCGAAGCGCAATAGGCCCCGCGATAAGGTGCAGAGATCAATCCCAGCACCGACGAACATTGCACGATGCGGCCTTCTCCAGCCCTGCGCATGGCCGGAATAATCTGCCGGGCCAGTTCGTGCTGAGCGACGACATTGGTCAGCAATTGGCGGCTCAACACATCCGCTGACAAATCCTCGACGGCACCGATCTGCCCATAGGCCGCATTGTTGAACAGCGCCGTAAGTTTCCCATCCGTCCGCACAAGCGCTTCCTGGGCGCAGGCCGCCACGGACCCGAGATCGGACAACTCAAGCCGAAGGGCTTCGACGCCTGCTTCTCGTTGGAGCATGGCGAGATCGTCATCCGTTCGCGCTGTGGCGAGCACGCGCCAACCTCGTGCTTTCAACATCTTCGCTGAGGCCAGCCCGATACCCGACGAAGCCCCGGTTATCAAAATAGAACGTACGCTCATGATGTTTTCTGAGGCGCCCCAGTTGAGATGGCCGGCGCGGCCCGCTCTGCGTCGTACAGCCGGGCAAGAAGATCATCGACATCCCCACGGGTCTCGGGATGCTGAGCTTTCTGCATCGCTTTCTTTTGCGCATCCTGCAGTGCTTGCGCATGCCGGGCCGAACCGCTGGTCTTGCGGCGGCGCGCGCCATGTATCAGCAGTGGGTGCTCGGGTTCTTTCAAATCCAGTTCTTCAAGGAAGGTCTCCCGCAAAGCAAAGAAGCTCTGCAAAACGGCATCGCGCACCAATGCGCGCTCCTCGGCCGGAATGGTTTGGCGCTGGCGCGGGTCGATCGACATCAAGGCCCGCCGCATATCGTGCAGCGGCGCGAACGGGTAAAGCCCAATTTTGTCGCGCGTCTCGCCTGCGTTTTTGTAGACGATGCGCATATTGTCGAGCGTCTCACTGATCCGGCAGTAGGCGGCCAGATAGTCGTCGGTCGACGGATAGGGCTTTTCGCAAAATGTGTAGAGTGCCGATTTGGTGCGCACCATGCCACGCCATTCTTCTTCCAGGCTTTCGATGAACTTCGAGCGCTTTTGAAAAACATTGGCGAGATAGGCCGCAACCACGGTCACGAGAACCAACGCCATGTCCTTCAGGTAGTCGTAGACGGCAACGGCCACAGCCTCATAGGGCGTGCCGGCAAGGCCTGGAACGTGATGGGCGAGTTTCGCCACGCACGACGTCAGGAGCACCAAGCCGAGCACCACATAAGCGCGGCGCAGCGTACGATTGAGAGCGTGGCGGGTCATGACACCAACAATCCATGTTGGCCCGCCGGATCGGGTCTTGAGTGAGCAGCCCCGGCGAGCAGATTAAGGAGACGATCCAGCGCCCCCTTTCGTCTAGCGTTTGAGAAGATCAGGACGCCGCTGATGCGTCAATTCAAAGGCCTGAGCCTTGCGCCATTCAGCGATTTTCTTGTGGTCGCCCGACAACAGAACATCCGGGATCTCGCGCCCTTCCCATGACCGCGGCTTGGTGAATTGCGGATACTCGAGGAGCCCATTCTCGAAACTTTCGGATGCGAGGCTGTCGTCGCCGCCCAAAACGCCCGGCAACAGCCGCACGCAGGCATCGATCAAAACCATGGCGGCAAGTTCGCCCCCCGATAGCACATAGTCGCCAATCGAAACTTCCCGGATGTTGCGCGCGGAAAGTATTCGCTCGTCAACCCCCTCGAAGCGGCCGGCCAGCAGGCGAACGCCAGGCCCTTGAGCCAACTCGTGCACCGCAGCTTGCGTCAGCGGGGTGCCGCGCGGCGACAGATAGATCAGCGGCGCATCCGGCCCGCCAAAAGGCGCCGCTTTTTGCGCGTGATCGATCGCGGCGGCTAGAACATCGGCACGCAACACCATTCCAGCGCCGCCGCCAGCCGGGGTGTCATCAACGGCCCGGTGCCGCCCCAACCCAAAGTCGCGAATGGCAACCGTGTCGAGTGACCATAGTCCTGCGGTCAACGCTTGACCAACCAGCGAGATGCCGAGCGCGCCGGGAAACATTTCGGGAAACAGCGTGATCACCGTGGCCCGCCAGGGTGGACGGCCATCGCTATGCGGAGTGTGCGGCATCGATTGAACTTTCCTTGCCGCCAGAGGCGTTAGGCGACGCCCTCGACGATGGTGATGTCGATGGTGCCAGCGCCCTGCCGTAAGGCCTTGGCCTCGGCGTATTCGGGGCTCTTGGCATAACCCAACGCATGAGCATAGCTCGGAAACTCCATCACCACATTGCGTGCAACGCCGTTGCCTTCGACGATCTCGCATTGTCCGCCGCGTACGATGGGGCGGCCTTCATACTTGTCGAGTGCCACTTTCGACTTGGCGACGTACTGGCTCCATTTTTCGGGGTCGGTGACGACGGCGTGTGCGATCAGATAGCCTTTGGCCATGGGAAATCCTTACTGTTGCGCAGGAGCGCAGAGGATGAGAGCGTGGCACACGGGTTGCGGCGCCGACCCGACAGCAAGGACGACAGATCTCGAACTTTTTCAAGCCGAAACGGGTGATACCGCACCTTGGGGCAGCCGAACTGACCAGCAGTTGCCGGCGCGTATATCAAGACAGGCTTAGACTATCAGGCGCGCCAGCTTCAGCAGCTTGAACTTGGTGCCCAATCGGCGTCTGAGCAACTTGCCCACGACTCACTGTGTCATGATGACGTGACGATCACGCGCAGCCCAGCCTATGGCATCATGCCACCGGACTGACACGCATCGGGCATCAGCCCGCCACCGCAGCCGCCAATGCGTCGACCACGACGTCGAGATCGGTGCCGAGGTCTGGCCCCATCGGCAGGCTCATCACATGGGCTGCCATCCAGCCAGCTATCGGCGTGCAATCTGGGCAGCACAAGTGGGCATAAGCTGGCTGCGTATTGAGAGGTACCGGGTAGTGAACGGCTGTCGGAATACCGCCCGCCTGCAATTTCGCTTGTACCGCGTCGCGGTTGGGAACGAGCACAGTATATTGGGCGTGAACGCTGGTGTTGTCCGGCAGCACAGTGAGTGTGCGCAGATGTTCAAGTGGCCGGCCTATGTCCGCCATCGAAACCGGTGCCGCACCAGATACCTTGTTCAGAATTTGCTCAGTGTAGCGGGCGCCCAAGCGCTCACGCTGCGCCACTTCCCAAGCGAACCGCGGCCATTTCGCCAGCACGATACCACACTGCAACGTGTCCATGCGGCCACCGACGCCAATGCGCGTATGCACATAGCGCTTGCTCTGCCCGTGCACGCGAATTTCGCGCGAGGCTTGCGCAAGTGCATCGTCATTGGTGAACAGCGCACCGCCATCTCCGTAGCAGCCGAGCGGCTTTGACGGGAAGAAACTGGTGCAGCCGATGAGCGACGTGGCGCAGCTTTTTTTGCCATGATAGGTGGCTCCAAAACTTTGCGCCGCATCTTCGATGACAGGTATTGAGCCATTCCGCGCAGCGATGGCGTTGATGGTGTCCATGTCAGCCAACTGGCCATAAAGGCTGACCGGCATGATCGCCTTGGTGCGCGGGGTAATCTTGGCTTCGACCAGGCTGGCATCGATGTTGGCCGTATGCGGCTCGACGTCGATGAACACGGGCTTTGCACCGAGCAACACAATAACCTCTGCCGTCGCGACAAACGTGAACGGTGACGTGATCACTTCATCGCCCGGCCCAACGCCAAGTGCCATCAAGGCAATCAACAGTGCTTCGGTGCCACTCGCCATTGTGATGCAGTGCTTCACTCCGCAATAGGCCGCGAGGGCCGCTTCAAGTTCAGCGACCTCAGGCCCCATGATGTACTGGCCATGCTCCAGCACCCGGGCAATGCGTGCGTCTAGGTCAGGCTTGATTACAGCCTGCTGGGCCTTGAGGTCGATGAATTGCATGGAACGATGTCTCGTGTTGGGAATACTGAACCGCTGCGATTGTATACACACAGCCTTGCTCTGCACCAGCGGGCGGGCCTGCCGTGCCGCAGCCCGTGCGCACGTTATCCCCGGCCAACAAGTGGCATTTTCGTTGCCATCAGCGTCATGAACTGGACATTCGCGCCGAGCGGCAGGTTGGCCATGTACAAGACCGCATCGGCAACATGCTGGACGTCGATCCGCGGCTCTGAAAGCCGGCTGCCGTTCGCCTGCAAAATACCCGCTGCCATGGCCTCGGTCAGGTCTGTTGCCGCATTTCCGATATCGATTTGCGAGCACGCGATATCGTCGGCACGGCCGTCGAGCGATATCGATTTCGTAAGGCCGGTGAGCGCGTGCTTTGTAGCCGTATAGGGGGCCGAAAGCGGGCGCGGCGACTGCGCAGAGATCGACCCGTTGTTGATGATGCGGCCGCCGCGTGGCTTTTGCGATTTCATTTGCCGCATCGCGGCTTGCGCGCACAAAAAAGCACCATTCAAATTAACGTCGACTACAGCTTTCCAGGCCTCGAACGGTAATTCGTCAAGCGGCAGCGCAGGCGCCGCCGCACCCGCATTATTGAAAAGAACATCGAGACGGCCAAAGCAGTAGTGTGCCTGCGCAAACAAATCCGCGACTGCCTTGGGATCTGTCACATCGGTTGGCACGGTGATCGCCCGGCCGCGACCTTCGGACGCCATCGCTGCGGTCTTTTCCAACTCGGCGGCACGGCGGCCTGCGAGCACCACATCATAGCCGTTGGCGCGCAATGTTACGGCCACGGCCCGGCCGATACCTGAACCGGCACCCGTGATGAGAGCCACTTTGCTGTCTTGTGTCATGGGTCGTGTGTGCCAGCCAGCGGGCGAGGGATCAAGTGCGCCGGTCAAATCGCGCTAAAATCACTTGTGTGTCTCCGTAGGTACGATGATCGACGGGCTCGAACTTGTCTGGCCAGACAATCGCCACACTGGCGCGCTCCTCAAGCACCACCACCGCGCCCGGCACCAGCCATCCCCCATCTCTCAAAGCAATTAAGGCCTTCTCGCCGAGCCCCTTGCCATAAGGAGGATCGAGGAAAGCAAGCGCAAACGGTGCCATGGTGCCGGCTGGGCCGAGGTCTGTCGCATCGCGGCGGAAAATCCGCGTGATGCCCGTAAGCCCGAAGGCTTCGACATTGGTGCGGATCAGCCCGCGTGAGGCTGGCCCATCTTCGACAAACAAGCAGAACGATGCCCCGCGAGACACCGCTTCGAGTCCCAGTGCGCCGGTGCCAGCGAACAGATCGATAACCCGGGCGCCTGTGAGTTCGAAGTCTTCGAGGCCATGCGCCAAAATGTTGAACACGCTTTCGCGCACGCGGTCCGATGTGGGGCGTAGACCCTCGTGTTCGGCGCTTGCAATGGCCCGGCCGCGAAATTTACCGCTGACAATTCTCATGACGGCACCACTCTAGAACCGTGTGCCAAGCTCAACCGCGTTCTCACGCAGACCGCCGCAACCGTTCCGCGCGCCATGCCATGGGAGCACTGGCGATAAGACCGAGGGCCGGTTCGGCTTTCACGTCGTCGAGCACGGTTGGATTGAGGCTCCAGCGTTGGGCCAGCCGCATGACATGATCTTCCGTCGGATGCAGAATGATTTCGCCCCCCGCATCGCCGCGCCGCCCTTTGACGCCGCGCAACTCGAACATTTTCAGCCCGAGGTCACGTTCTTCGCGAGTGGTCTTACCCTTGTTCCAGATGACGCCTTCATCGCCCGTTGCAAAGGCGCGCACCAGACGGCCATCGAGCATGCGCGCCCAGGCAAACATATCGATTGGGGGATAGCTGAAAAAATACTGAACTTCGACGAACCGTCCGCCGAGGCCAACGAGAAGCGGTGTGCACTTATCTGCAAAAGCTGGGCCTGCCGGATGGGGCAGGGAGAGGCCAACGGCAAACACCCAGCCGTTGACCGGCGGCGTAATAAAGACGTGGTTTTCACCCAGCTTACGGTCGTAGACCGTGCCAATACCGGAGTTCCAATTGCACGGGGTGGCATCGACGAGACCCAACGCCTCGGCGACGGCTTTGGGATCGCGAGAACGCACTGCGAGCCATGCCATCCGGTAGCCAAATCCCGCAGGCCGGTCGGGCGATTGTCCGAACAGCACTTTGCCTTCGGCAATGTTCGGTGCAAGCCCCCAAACCGCGATGGCGATCGTTGCCGCTATGAAAAGCGCAATTATCCAAATCATGTCATGAGGCTGCCCGGCTCCCGCTGCACCACCCTTAAAGTGATGCGGCCCTGCCGATCAAGCTTGATAGGGCAACACTTGGGGACAAATTGCGCGCTGAGGCCGCACCTGACCCGGCACGAGCGGGTCGACAGCGAACACATTCTAAATCAAACGGGGCTGGCTCGCGTACACTTGGAGCAGCGGGGTGCGCTCTAGTATGCCGCTGGGCCAGCCCCTAGCTGAGTTGAACGCCCCGGCTAGAGAGGGCTAGCGGGCGTCCACTCGTAGACCGTTACACTGCGCAAAACTGAACCAGAGGCGCGGCCACTGGGTCACGAGACCTTTTCACTGGTTCATATAATTCGAAGGCATGACAGGCGGATGACGGACAGAGTTACATTTTTCGTGTTGCTCTGATCACCTAAACTCATTGCACAACGGCGGATTAGCGCCAACTGCGAGACAATGCTAAGAGAAAGCTTATCCCAGCCAAACAGGCACTAAAAAGCAAGCTGAAACATGGACTTAAACCAGACCGCCGGTGTTGCTTTAATCACCGGAGCGGCGCGCCGCATCGGCCGCACCATCGCCCTCGATCTTGCCCGCGAAGGCTGGTGCATCGGTATTCACTACCGGCGCTCGCAAGTCGAGGCAGAGGCCTTGGCACGCGAGATCGAGGCTCTCGGGTCCCGCGCTCTGTTGCTGCAAGGAGATTTGGCCTGCGAAGACGATCTCAAAACCCTCGTGCCCCGCTGCCGGGATGGTTTGGGCACGCCGACGTGCCTCATCAATAATGCTTCGGAATTTCTGCTCGACACTGCGGCATCGGCTTCGTTCGAAACCTGGGATACGCATCTCAACATCAATCTCAAGGCGCCGGTTTTTCTAGCGCAATCGCTGGCCCTGCATATGCCAGACGGCATCTCCGGAAACGTGATCAACATTATCGACCAACGCGTTTGGAAGCTGACGCCTGATTTTTTCTCCTACACCATATCCAAAGCCGGTTTGTGGACCGCTACACGCACACTGGCTCAGGCCCTTGCCCCCCGCGTTCGCGTCAACGCCATCGGTCCGGGTCCGGTTCTCAAAAGCGTCCACCAGACCGACGCAGATTTTCTCGGCGAGGTGCAATCCACGCTTTTGAAACGAGGGCCAACACCTGAAGAAATTGCCGCAACCGTCCGGTTTATTCTGGATGCGCCAGCCATGACAGGCCAGATGATTGCACTCGACGGCGGTCAGCATCTGACATGGGACGATGCCGGCGGCGCGCTCAATGCATCGCATCCAGGTAAGCCAGTGCCCTAACCGCAAGTAACCTTCAGTTGCGAAGTGCAACGGCGGCTTAGTCTAATTCCGGGCACATCGTTTGCCACAATTCCTCCGCGCCACTCCCGCACTCGCGCCGCAAACATGCGCGACAACACAAGGCAGCGAATGTTCGCCGTCTCGTAAACCCTTCGTTAACGTTAAGCCCTTAGATACCTTTGGTGTTGTTGGGTGCGTTAACGCGCCGCGTTCAGAGGTATTGCCATGAGACCATCGACTGGACCCCGGTCTAGCGCCGGATTTGCGTTCGTCTCTTTTGTCGCTCTCTCGCAGCCAGCATTTGCCGCTGCTGACTTGCCCCCCGTCAAAGTATCCGAAACAAATGCTGTCGCGGAATGCGCCACGCCAGGGCGGCTGATGGGCTTCATCAAGGCCCGCAACCCCAAGCTCGACGGCAAATTCGATCAAATCGCCGTCGAATACATGCGCCACGGCCAAGACCTCGGCCTTCGCTGGGACTATGGGTTTTTCCAGATGCTGGTTGAAACCGGCTTCCTGACCTTCACCGGCGACGTCAAGCCCGATCAGAACAACTTTGCCGGCCTCGGCACCACGGGCGGCGGTGTGCGCGGAGAAAAATTCAAGGACGTCTCGAGCGGCGCGCGCGCCCACCTTGAACATCTGGCCATGTACTCGGGGGACAAGATTGAGAACCCGGTCGCCGAGCGCACCAAGAATATCCAAGAATGGCAAGTTTTAACAAAGTGGCAGAAGACCATCCAAGGTCCTATGACGTTCTCGCATCTGGCCAAGCAATGGGCGCCGAAATCGAAGGGTTATCCGTCTGACATCAAGGCTGTTGCCGACCGCTTCATGAACGGCGTTTGCAAAGACGCAGATCCCAATCCCGAAATGATGGCTTCGCTGGCACCGGCGAGTGCGACGGCCGCGCCGGCCTCAGCCGCAAACGCAAAGCCCGTCACTGCAGAAGGCCAAGCAGAACCCGTTTTGACTCGCGGCGAAGAATTGGCAAAACGAGCCAACGATGAAGCCCGTGTTGAGGGCGCCACCAAGTCTGCGCTTGGTGCTGGCTCATCCATCAAGATCGCTGGTACACCTGCCGCGATTGAAGCGCCGCAAGTCAAAATTCTCAATGCGCTCCCTGCTGCTCCAGAAGCAGAAACCGCACAGCCTGTTTCAATGGCGGCAACTGTTACGGGCGCGATCAAGAATGTCCTAGCACCCGCAGCCAAGCCTGAGCCAGAGGCGAAGGCGAATGAGGCCGCCGGTAAACAAGCTGGCACAGCAGCTAGCGGACAATGCAACGTCTTCACTGCGAGCTATGGCGGCGAAAACGCCGTGATCATCAAGGCCACTGCGGACAAGGTCGTCAACTACACCGTGCTTCACGTCAATGAAGGCGAAGCAAAGCGCGAGGCCGACGCCTACATCGCGGCTTATGCTAAAGGCGGCGAAACTCTCGCTACTGAGTTCAAAACCCACGACCAAGCGCTCGACAAAGCTTTCGAGCTTTGCCCCGAGGGGTAATTGCCTCATCCCGCACCCCAACGCACAGTCTGACGCGAAGGACAATCGGCATGAAGCGCGATGAGGCAATGGCAAAAGTGATGTCGCGTTCAGTGTACACTGCCATCGTGATGTGCACCTCCGTGCTGGGATCGGCTCTTTCTGCCGCCGCTGGCACGCCGCCGGAAATTCGAATGTCACATGGCAATCAAGTGCCAGCGTGTGTTACGCCTGACCGGCTGATGACGTTCCTGAAAGGCCGTAACGCGCGTCTCGATCCCCGCTTCAACAACATCGCTTCGCACTACAAAAAGCACGGCGAACATAACAAAGTCCGATGGGACTACGCATTCTTTCAGATGGCGATCGAGACCAATTTCCTCAGCTATCGCCGCCCCGATGGAAAATGGGGCGATGTCGATCCGAAGCAAAATAATTTCGCTGGCATCGGCACAACAGGTGGCGGTGTGCCGGGCGACCGCTTTCCAGATGTGACGACCGGTGTCCTTGGCCAGATCCAGCATCTCGTCGCCTATTCGGGTGAACGGCTTGAGCGGCCCGTGGCGCCGCGCACGCAACTGAAGCAAGACGACATTATTGCGCAATCGCTTGAGCTCCGGCGCCCGGTTCGCTTTTCCGATCTGGCAAAACGCTGGGCGGTCGATCCAAAATACGGCTCTTCTATCGAGTGGGTTGCGAGTGCCTATCGCTCGGAATTCTGCACCGGCAAGGACGCATCGAAGCAAGCCGCATCCGAAGCGCTTCCTTGGTCGAAAGCAGCACCCGCTCCGGTGCCCGCCGCACGGCCTGCACCGGCCAATGTTCCCAATACCGCCGTTAAAACCGTTTGGGTCAGCTCGCCAAGAGCTGCACCTCAAGCCGAGCCGGTGCCTGCCTCCGTACCGGTTGCGGCGCCCCAACTTGACGCCTCACGCACGCCGCCCTCTGGACTGGGGGCCAAGCAACTGGCGGCCCATTCGGCACCTGTTGCCGCAGCGCAGCCGGGGTGCGTTGTTAGCAAGGCGAGCTATGGCGGGAAGAAAACCCTTTTAATCCGCGCCAGTTCGCCTGAAAGCACCCGCTACACGGCATTGACCGTTTTAGAGGGCTTTGAAAAAAGCATGCTCGACAGCTTCATAAAGACACGGGCACCTGGTGGAAGCCTAGTCGGTGAATTTCCTGATCCAGCTGCAGCTCTCGTCAAAGCCCGTGAGTTGTGCCCCAGTGCTGCCGGCTGACGCAATGCTGTGGTGACAATCACGACTGAGCCAGCCTAAAACGTAGCCTCCGCCATGGATTACAATCCGGCGCGTGCGTGGAGAGCTTCCGTTGCGACTACCCCAATCTATGGTGCCAAATTTCACCCGCCCGCCGACGCTCGAGTGGGTGGTGCTTGCCGTTTCCGCGTACTTCGCCACCATCTTGAACCTGCCGTTCTGGCGGGCCTTGCTGCAAGCGATCGATACCAGCCGCCTTTCCGATTGGTTGTTTGCCGCCACCACAGGCGTTGCGCTTTTCGCCCTCATCAACCTCGCGCTCACGCTCATTTGCACGCGCCACACATTCAAGCCGCTGGTGATGGTATTTTTGCCGGTCACGGCCGCGATCAGCTATTTCATGTGGGAATATGGCGCCGTCATCGACGTCAACATGGTCCAGAACGTCTTTGAGACAGACCGCCGGGAAGCCGGAGACCTGATGTCCTCCGGCATGATCGGCGCAATCGTCTTAGGCGGGCTGATACCCGCGTATGCAGTCTGGCGGGTGCCCATTCTTTACCGGCCGTTCTGGCGCGAAGTGCGAGCCAAGGTTCCGGTGTGTCTGTTCTCTGCGGCCACTGCGGGCGCTGCTATCATGGCGTTCTCGATGGACTTTACCTCCCTCTACCGGGAGCAAAAGGAACTTCGCCTGACGGTGACGCCGCTTAATTTCGTCACCGCCACCATCGACTATGGAAAGCGCAAATTGCGCATGCGTCCATCGGCACCCAAAACCTTTGCGGCCGACGCAAAACGCGGCCCAACCTGGACCAGCCCATCGCGGCGATCGGTGACCATTCTGGTGCTGGGTGAAACCGCACGAGCTGCGAATTTCTCGCTGAATGGCTACGAGCGGGAAACCAATCCACGGCTGAGCAAAGTGCAAGGCCTGATCAACTTCCCCAACGTCATGTCATGTGGCACCGATACGGCCCAGTCGATCCCGTGCATGTTCTCCGGTCTGGGCCGGGCTCGCGCCACATCGGATATCTCACTGCGGCGGGAGGGATTGCTCGACGTCGTACAACGGGCTGGCTTCTCGGTGCTCTGGCGCGAAAACCAATCGGGCTGCAAGGCCGTCTGCGCACGTGTTCCCACCGAAGTTCTGACCGGACGCAAAGTACCGTCCTTCTTCAACAACAACGAGAGCAGCGACGGCGTGCTGTTGCATAAACTCGAAGACAAGATCGCCACTATGCCGGGCGATGCCGTCATCGTTTTGCATATGATGGGTAGCCATGGCCCCGCTTATCACAAGCGTTACCCCCGGCGGTTCGAGCGGTTCACACCTGTTTGCCGTTCGAGCCAGTTCTCACATTGCTCGGTGGACGAGATCGTCAACGCCTACGACAACTCTCTGCTCTACACCGATCATGTTCTGGCCGAGCTTGTCGAGCTGCTCAAAGCCATCGACGCAGCTGGCCGGCCGGCCTCTATGATTTACGTCTCCGATCACGGTGAATCGCTGGGTGAAAAAGGCGTCTATTTGCATGGCATGCCCTACGCCCTTGCGCCCGATGTTCAAAAACATGTGCCGATGCTGATGTGGCTATCGCCACTTTATCAATCGTCCTTCGGCGTCGACACCGGGTGTGTGGCGCTCAACGCCAGCGCTGGATTGAGCCACGACAACCTGTTTCACTCGGTTCTCGGACTTCTTGAAATCCAGACCAAGAACTATCTGCCGCAACTCGATATCTTTGCACCGTGCCGCCGGCCGGCCGTGCCGGTGCCGACACTTGGCACGGCGGCACCCTGATGACAGAGCCTACCGTCTGGACCTTTTTCAGTTTTGCCAAAACTTGGCGCCCTGCTCGAACGTATAGGCCGGTATGATGCCGTCTCGAGTGCTGCTCAGTTTGATCGTCGTGGCCGCGGCAGTTCTTGCCGGGGGCGCATACGTTTATGCTGGCCATCCTGGCTCGGTGAGAATCCTTGCAGCTATCTTCAATGCTGCGGTGGAAGAGCGTGGCGTGAAGGTGCAGAACGACATCGCCTATGGCACCGGAAGCCGCCAGAAGCTCGATGTTTACGAGCCCTTGAGTGCGGCAGGTGCAGACGGCAAAGCCGCACCTCAAGACGGGCCCATCGCAATTTTCTTATACGGCGGAAGCTGGCAGCAAGGTGAGCGCGCCATTTACGAGTTTATCGGCCGGGCACTGGCGAAAAAGGGGGTGACCACCGTTATTCCCGACTATCGGTTATATCCCGAAGTCAAATTCCCGGCCTTCATGGACGATGCCGCCGATGCTTATGCGTGGGTGGCGCGCACACTCGCAAAACGGACCGATGGCACATCACGGCCCATCGTGCTGACTGGCCATTCAGCAGGGGCGCACATGGCGGCCCTGCTCACGTTCGACGCCAATTATCTGTCGCGGCGCGGCAAAGACATTCCAACACCTGCGGTGCTGATTGGTTTGGCTGGACCCTATGCGTTCGATCCGACAACGTGGCCGAGCACGAAGGATGTTTTTGCTGATGTCAAAAACCCCGACACTGCCCGGCCGATCGCATACGCCAAGCGCGGCGGCCCGCCAACCTTGTTGATGCATGGAACGGCCGACGACACGGCGAAAATTTCCAACATGCGAGATCTCGCCCGTACGCTGAAAGCGAGCGGCTCGACGGTGCAAACGCTCGAATTCGACAAGATCGGCCACCTCAGCATTCTAACATCGATCGCCAAACCCTTGCGTGGATGGGCGCCGACTCTGCAAGCTATGATCGAGTTCATGATGCGGCACGCTGCACTTCCAGCAGAGGCACCTTCGAAAACGTCAAGCCCCGGGACGCGGGCGGTTTTGCCGGTTCCATAGCGCTCTGGCCAATAGCCTCCGGAAATGAAACTGCGACATAGCCCTGACGTAGAGCAGATGAGCGGCCACTACCGGACTTCGTTCTGTTTCCGGCCATGCGATTTCATCAGTTCTAGGGGCAGCATATGACCAGACTTATCGACGTCTTCATCACTTGGCCAGGCCGGTTGTCCGCTTACTTCTCGTGGCTGCCGCCGCTTGTGGCGCGCATTGTTGTTGGCTGGGTGTTCATGTGGAGCGGCTGGGCCAAGCTCAACAACCTGCCGCAGATGATCGAAAACTTCAAAGGCTGGGGTATCCCCTATCCGGAGATTTTGACGCCGTTCGTCTCGGGTGTTGAGTTCCTCGGCGGACTTTTGCTTCTCATCGGCTTGTTCACCCGCATCGCCGGCGTGCCGCTGGTCATCATCATGATTGTCGCGATCATCAGCGCGAAAATGGACCAGATTGACAGCCTGGAAACTCTGCTCGGGTTCGAAGAAGTGGCGTATATGACGCTATTCGGCTGGCTGGCTGTAGCCGGCCCTGGGCCGCTGTCGCTAGACTATCAGTTGCAGAAGTGGCGGGGTGATTGACGCTAACACCTTGACCTTCGCGCTTGCGCGGCCAATGTTCCGGCCATGTCGAAGACCGATGAAGCCAACCCAGCAGTAGCCGAAACACCCTCGGACCCCGTCCCCAAAAAGGCTGGGCCAGAGGTCATCGCCGCGCATTTGAAAACGCTGTCAACACAGCCCGGCGTCTATCGGATGCTCGATGAGACGGGCGATGTCATCTACGTCGGCAAGGCCCGCAATCTAAAGGCGCGCGTGTCCAATTACGCCCGCATGGCTGGGCACTCGAACCGCATCGCCCGCATGATTTCCGCCACGGTTTCGATGGAATTCGTGACCGTGCGCACGGAAGCCGAAGCGCTGCTGCTCGAAGCCAACATGATCAAGCGCTTCAAGCCGCGCTTCAACGTGTTGATGCGTGACGACAAGTCGTTCCCCTATATCCTCATCCGCCGCGATACGGCGTCTCCTCAAATCGTCAAGCACCGTGGCGCGCGCTCTGTCAAAGGCGATTATTTCGGGCCGTTCGCCTCGGCTGGCGCCGTCAACCGCACGATCAACATGCTGCAACGGGCGTTCTTGCTGCGCTCGTGTTCTGACAGCGTTTTCGAAAGCCGCACGCGGCCATGCCTACTGCATCAGATCAAGCGCTGCGCCGGACCGTGCACGCGCGAGATCGAAGCTGAGGCCTATTCTGAGCTTGTTGACGAGGCCGTCCGCTTCCTGCGCGGCGATAGCCAGAATGTGCGCAAACTTCTTCAAAGCATGATGGAAGAGGCAGCCGAAGCGCTCGAGTTCGAGCAGGCCGCAAAATACCGCAACCGGCTTTGGGCTTTGGCGCATGTCACGGCCGATCAAGCGATCAATCCCGACGGCATTGAAGAAGCGGATATTTTTGCCGCGCATCAGGAAGGCGGCCAGACCTGCATCCAGGTTTTCTTCTTCCGCACCGGGCAAAACTGGGGCAACCGCGCCTATTATCCCAAGGCCGACAAGTCGCTGCCTGTTGAAGAAGTGCTCGATAGCTTCATCGCGCAGTTCTACGACGACAAGCCGGTGCCGCGATTGATCCTGCTGTCTCACGAGATCGCCGAGCGCGACCTGATGGCCGAAGCTCTGTCCATCAAAGCCGAGCGCAAAGTTGAAATTCGTGTGCCGCAACGGGGTACAAAATCAGGCCTCGTCGATCACGCCCTCAACAACGCGAAAGAAGCCTTGGGCCGTAAGCTTGCTGAAAGTTCGTCGCAAGCAAAACTACTCGAGGCGCTGGCCAAGCGCTTTGAATTGGAGGCCGCTCCGCAACGGGTCGAAGTGTACGATAACAGCCACATTTCCGGCACGCATGCTGTTGGAGGCATGATCGTGGCTGGGCCTGAGGGCTTCGTAAAAAATGCCTATCGGAAATTCAACATCAAGCCCGAGGGTCTGACGCCCGGCGACGACTATGCCATGATGCGCCAAGTGTTGACGCGGCGGTTCAAACGGCTGGCGGAAGAACCAGATACCGGAGTTGCAGCATCAACCGCGGGACAAGATTTTCCTAACCAGCCAGACCTCGTTTTGATCGATGGCGGGCTTGGGCAATTGTCGGTGGCGCGCGAAGTTTTGGCGAGTCTTGGGCTCGAACGCATCCCTTTGATTGGCGTTGCCAAGGGGCCAGATCGCGATGCCGGACGCGAGCATTTTCATTTTCCCGGAAAACCTTTGCCAGTGATGCTCGACCCGCGCGATCCGGTTCTGTATTTCGTGCAGCGCCTGCGCGATGAAGCTCACCGCTTTGCCATCGGAACGCATCGCGCCAAGCGGTCGAAGGCGATCAGTGCCAATCCGCTCGATGACATCGACGGCATCGGCCCCACGCGGCGGCGCGCGCTGATGAAGCATTTCGGTTCAGCGAAATCTGTCTCGCGCGCTGGCATCGAGGATTTGAAGGCAGTCGAAGGCATCTCGGCTGAAATGGCGCAGAAGGTCTACGACTTCTTCAACGATCAGAAGCAGTAGGCGGCACGCCTTTCATGCGGCGCGCGGCTCTGCGTCGGTGACGCGCGCGAACACGATGAGCAAAGGAAACGCCACAGCCCACAAAAGGCTGATAGCAATCAAGCTGTAGCCGATCGGCTCGGCAAGCATCATACCGCCCAGTTTGGAGCCCGCGTAGTACGACAGCGGGCCTCCGATTGCTGCCAGAATAACGGCGAGCCAGATGCGCGATTTCAGCCAAGACAAGCTGACATTCACAAGCGTGGCAAACGCCATCCACAAAGCCACCAACCAGAAAGGGGCAAACCCGGCGAGCGCTTCGCCGCTGGCGGCGAAAAAGACAAGGCCCGATTGGATCAAAAGCGTCTCCACGCCGCAGCCGACGGCCGCCGATGCCAGCACCAGTCCAAACTCGGCACCCCGCCGGGCTGACAAGAGCAAATGCAGCCCAACAACGGCGAGGCAGGCGCTGGCGGCCGCAATGGGCCACCCATGCGCCGCGCCCAAAACCGCCGCGAACCAAGCAACATAAAATGCCAGTATATTGATGGCGATCCGCATCCGAAAAAACCTTGCCGAGCCTGTTTGACCGCATGCCGGACACCCGAGTCATCCTCATAGCAGATTTTGCCATCCCTAAGCCTCAAAATTGGGCTATTTGGTGCTTCACCTAAAGCCCTTGGCTGCCAGGTGTGCGCATGGCGCGCGGATCTCATAAGTACAGCTGCACGGCCCCATTGACGGCGCGGCAATCGGATGGTCTAGCAAGTGGTTATGGAGCAAGCCGTCCCCCGCAGTTTCGCAACGAGCCTTCCCAACGTGCTGACGTACGCCCGGATCGTGGCCGTTCCTCTGCTCGTCGGCTGCTTCTACTTTCTGGAAGGCGACGCTGCCCGCTGGTCGGCTTTTGGGCTTTTCGCCGCTGCCGCGGTCACCGATTGGCTGGATGGATATCTGGCACGCGCCTGGGAACAGCAATCGACGCTTGGCCGCATGCTCGATCCTATCGCCGACAAGCTGATCGTTGGAGCCACGCTGCTGATGCTGGTGCACGACCAGACCATCACCGGCATTTCGATCTGGGCGGCAGTCGTTATTTTGTGCCGTGAAATTCTGGTCTCCGGCCTCCGCGAATTTCTTGCAGAACTCAACGTCAAAATTCACGTATCGCAATTGTCAAAGTGGAAGACTGGGCTGCAAATGGTCGCCTTAGCGGTGCTGATTGCGGGCCCGGCCGCCGACAAATTCTTTGCCGGCACATCCTCAATTGGTCTCGGCCTGTTTTGGCTGGCGGCCATTCTTACGCTGTGGACTGGCTATGACTATCTGAAGGCTGGCATCCGCCATGCCATGGAGCGCTAGCACATGTCCGCTTCAACCCGCCCTCAAGTCAAACTTCTCTATTTTGCTTGGGTCAGAGAAAAAATCGGCGTGCCGTGCGAGGACGTGTCGCTCCCTGCCACCGTTTCCACGGTGGCCGACACCATCGCTTGGTTACAACAACGCGGGCCAGAATACGCCGATGCCTTCGCGCGCCCTAACGTGATCCGTGCAGCAATCAATCAGACGCATGTTTCGGCCGCAACCTCGATCGACGGCGCAAGGGAAATCGCGTTCTTCCCGCCCGTCACCGGGGGCTGATGCGATGGCCGTGCGTGTCCAGGCCGGAGACTTTGATACCGGCAAGGAGATTGCAGCCCTTGCCCGTGGCAATGCCAACATAGGTGCAATCGTCACGTTTACCGGCACGGTGCGCGGGGCGGCCAAGGATGGTGCGATCGCGACGATGACGCTCGAACACTACCCTGGCATGACCGAGGCCGAACTCGAACGTATCGAGGCCGAGGCAAAAGCCCGCTGGCCGCTCGAAGCCAGCTTGATTGTTCACCGCTTCGGAGACCTGGCGCCTGGCGACTCGATCGTTTTGGTCGTCACGGCGTCTGCACACCGGCAGGCAGCTTTCGAAGCCGCTGAATTCCTTATGGACTACCTGAAGACCCGGGCACCGTTCTGGAAGAAAGAGACCCCACTCGGCTTTGGTAAAACCGGCCAATGGGTCGATGCCCGCGAGGCCGATGACGGCGCACTCGAGCGCTGGAAACGGTAAGGTTGATTGAAAATCGCGCGCTGCAGCCAGTCATTAAGACAAGCTTAACCTTTACGGCACCATAACAAAGCCGAAGCAAATCCCGGAATTCGCCATTTTCTTGGGGTTTGCTGCGACTGTCCCGAAGATTGGACCGTAGTGCGTAAACGGGGGTCAGGCAGAATGATTTTTCAGACGAAGCGGACCCTTGTGCCGCTGACGATCCTTTTCAGTCTCACGCTCACAACCGGACATGCCGGTGCTGCCGACCAGTTGGTTGCTGCGGCGGAACTGCCGCGCGCAGTGGCCAAAACCGATGCTAAAGCTGTCGCGCCGGTGGTCAGCCATCCGCTGCGCACCCGGTTCTTGATTGGATTGCCCAAGTCGGTCGATTTTCAGGTGTTCTCTCTGTCGAACCCGAACCGCGTCATCGTCGATCTTCCCGACGTCGCCATGCAATTGCCGAATGCACCCGCCGACAAGTCTGCGGGCCTCGTCAGCTCGTTCCGCGCGGGCGAATCCGCACCAGGCAAGGCGCGCATCGTCATAGAAATGAACCAGCCGGTCGTTGTTCAAAGCGCAAAACTTGAAAAAGCAAGCGATGGAAAATCGCAGCAGCTCGCGCTCGACATCGTCCCTGCCCAAGCCTTGAACAAGGCCGCCCGCAAGCAACCCCTCAAGGCTTCAGCCCTTGGTTTTGGAGCCTCTGGGCTTGGCGCCACCGGACTTCAACCCCCGCTTCCCAAACCCGCCCAACGGCCCGACGTGAAGGCCGCCAAGAGCTTTAAGCCGATCATCGTCATCGATCCCGGCCACGGCGGCCATGACAGCGGTGCCACCAAAAATGGCGCCATCGAAAAAGATGTCGTTCTCGCGTTCTCGAAGACATTGCGGGACAAGCTGGAAGCCACCGGCCGCTATAAAGTGCAGATGACGCGCGAAACCGACGTATTTGTACCGTTGCCAGACCGGGTTGAATTTGCCGAAAAACACAAGGCCGCATTGTTTATCGCCGTTCATGCCGACTACGCATCGACCAAGGCCCGCGGTGCCACAATCTACTCGCTCCGTGACGGCGTTGCCAACTCGCTGAAGCGATCGGCCAAAGGTGAAGTGTCGAGCAATGTTTTATCGAGCAGTGAAGTCACCCAAGTGAAGAGCGCAAGCGGTGGAGATGGCGACGTCGCGGCGGTTCGCAACATTCTCGCCGACCTTGCACAGCGCGAAGTCGATGCCACACAAGAGCGTACCAGTGTGTTTTCGCGCGCAGTCATCGAGAACATGGGCGAGACGACAACCATGCGCGACGATCCGGATCAACAGGCAGGTTTCCGGGTTCTCAAGACCGCGCAGTTTCCCTCGGTACTGATCGAACTCGCCTATGTCACCAATAAGCAAGACGCCGAACAGCTGAAGTCTGTGAGCTGGCGCGACAAGGTTTCGGATTCGATTAAGACGGCCATTGAAAATTACTTCTCGAACCAGATCTCCCGTTTGCCGATGTAGCTCCGCTTCTCCTAGCAAGCATTACCTGAGTGCCGCACACACGGCCCGGCCATGAAATGACCGCGGCAGGCGTTTCAAATTGAATTGATGCGCAACAATCCTGACACCAACTAATTTCAGCACCGCTTAATCCGTCTTCTGTATGATTTCCGCTCACTCATTGATTTCGCGGAGCTATCATGCGGTTGAACGATGCACTGCGCCAGTTTGCGGCGCGGCAAGATGGCGGAATAGCGATTGCCTTTGGCCTCTCCCTTATTATGCTGTGCTTGGCAGTCGGCCTTGCGATGGACTATTCCCGCGGCTACAGCGTCGAGGTGGCATTGCAGTCAGACCTCGATGCAGCCCTGCTTCGTGCGGCCAGCGAACTCGAAAATCCCGACGCTATTCAGGCAGCGGCGCAGACGTTCTTCAATGAGAACTGGACAGCGAAGCATTCTGCATCTTCTGTAGTCCTTACCGTCGCCAAAACATCCGATAGCCGCGTCGTCGGCACGGCAACGGTGGCCGTACCAACCACTTTGATGAAACTGGGCGGCTTTGAAACGATCAACTTAACGGCGACGTCAGAAGTCGAGGTGGCCGGCGGCAACGTCGAACTGGCGATGGTTCTAGACACCACGGCCTCGATGGAGGGCGCCAAGTTACAGGCTCTGAAAGTTGCAGCAAAGTCGCTGATCGAAACTGCCTACGAAGAACCCGATGCCGACCAGCACGTCAAAGTCGCCATTGTTCCATTTGGCCAATACGTGAATGTAGGTATTGGTAACCGCAACGAACCTTGGATGTCGGTCGATGCTGATCACTCCGAGCCGCGGCAGACGTGTGGTGACCAATACACTGTCACAGGCACCTCGAATTGCCGCATGGAAACATTCACCGGCAGCCGCGACGGCATTCCCTACACCTATGACGCCGACGTATGCGACTATACCTATTCGCCGCCCGTCTACCAATGCACCGACTGGACTGAATGGTTCACCTGGAACGGCTGCGCCGGCTCGCGCAATAGCCCGCTCGATACCAAAGATGAGGACTATAGCACACCGATTCCTGGCGTTATGAACGCCGGATGCGGCTCGCCAATCACAACGCTGACGAACGACAAGACCATCCTTGAGCAGAACATCGACGCCCTCACCGCATCAGGTGACACTTACATCCCTACAGGACTGATGTGGGGCTGGTCGGCTCTTTCAAGCATTCCGCCGTTCAACGATGGAGTGGCCTATGGCGTCAAAGTCGACGGCAAGCCTGTTCACAAGGTGATGGTGCTGATGACCGACGGCTTCAATACGCTCTCGCCGACCTACCCACAGCACGACGGCGGAGACCGGACACAAGCCAATACGCTGACGTCCGAACTGTGTGCGAACATCAAGGCCAAGGATGTCACGATCTACACCGTGGCATTTGAAGTCGCCGACAATGCCATCAAGGACATCTTGCAGGGTTGCGCGACAGGCCCCAGCCGCTTTTTCGACGCCAGCGATGCCGAAGAACTCACGGCTGCCTTCCGCAATATCGCGCGCGATTTTTCGCCGCTGCGAATTGCCCGGTAGCCGCCTATCGTGCGCGTGATGTTCTCCTCGTGCGAGCCATTGGCGGCTCGGTGACTATAAAAAAGGCCGGTCGCAAGACCGGCCTTTTAAATTGTGTGCCCGTTCTGCCTGTCACGCAGCACCGGCGGAGCGGGGCTACATCCTACTTGGAGGGTGAAGAGGTTGGAGTAGCCTTTGAAGCATATAGAGCCAGTCGAGCTTACGGTCTCGATCAAGACGGAGAGTCGAGAGGAGAACACTCAGCACTGGAAACGGATGAGGCATCAACATGGGGTCGGCTCCACAATGAGGCTTTCGCTGCAATCACCGGTCCCGGTCCGAGACCATGCACTACGGCCGGCACCGTGTACGCACGCAGGACCAGTCCGGGGTGAACCGGGTTCCGCGAGCCATAAGGCCGGCATTGTGGTGTTGGTGATTGAGCTGTTTTGAACAGTCGGCCGTGAACCTTGCACACGCGAACCATCGAATGCTCCCTTGGATGGCGCTGCTCATCGCCACCACACATCCGGCCAGGTTCAACATGTGACCTGGCAGCCAAACCTGAGTTTGGTTGTCTCTTCAGAAGATACAAGGGCGGTAGCCCCTCTTTCGTCTGACACGTGCACTCCGGCTCCACTCTCGCCCTCCCCCTGAGCTTTGGCTCAGAACACCGACGTGTGAGTGGGAACCCGGTACTGAAACACTAAGTGATTCGTTGCACTTTCAGATGACACAGCGAGGAGTAAATTTTTAGTTGCAGCGGCGGAGGTCAGGCTGGCCGGCCGCTGATGGCTTTGACACTGCCAGACTTGCCAGCAATCGCACCGGCTCTCGCCGCATCCTGAACGGCCTTTTGCACCTTTTCGAAGGCGCGAACTTCGATCTGACGTACCCGTTCCCGGCTGACGTTGAATTCGACCGAAAGGTCTTCCAAGGTCACCGGTTCTTCGGCCATGCGGCGCGCCTCGAAAATCCGCCGCTCGCGTTCGTTCAACGTAGCGACAGCGGCGGTAAGGTAAGACTGCCGCAGACTGCTTTCCTCACGCTCAACCAAGCGCTCTTCCTGATCGGGCGTGTCGTCGGCAAGCCAGTCCTGCCACTCGCCCGACTCCTGATCGGCGCGAACGGGCGCATTCAGCGACGAGTCCCCGCCGAGACGGCGGTTCATCGAAATGACGTCACCTTCGCTGACGCCAAGTTTCTTGGCGATCGCCGTCACGTGCTCAGGCTTGAGGTCGCCCTCTTCCAGGGCCTGCAACTGGCTTTTGGTGCGGCGCAGATTGAAGAACAACTTTTTCTGAGCGGCGGTGGTGCCCATTTTGACAAGGCTCCACGAACGCAGGATGTATTCCTGGATCGAGGCGCGGATCCACCACATCGCATAGGTCGCGAGGCGGAAGCCGCGATCAGGTTCAAAGCGTTTGACTGCCTGCATCAGGCCGACATTGCCTTCCGAAATCACCTCGCCGATCGGCAAGCCATAACCGCGATATCCCATGGCGATGCGACCCACGAGACGCAGATGCGACGTGATCAGCTTATGAGCGGCGGCTGTGTCAGCATGTTCAGCCCAACGCTTAGCCAGCATGTACTCTTCGTCGGGCTCGAGCATCGGAAACTTGCGGATCTCCTCGAGATACCGCGTCAGCCCAAGCGACCCTCCGGCAACCGTGGGAAGCGACTTCGATGATGTCACCATATCCCTCAAACCGAGACCGGAACATTGACGTTCAGGCCGCAGCTCCTTTCCTTGCTTAGTCTTCAATTGTGGCAGGTTGCCCCAACCCGAAAACACCACCCCAATGTATTAGGGCATTGGCGGCATCCGGTGCAGTTACAGTTGTGTAACCGCGGACGGACAGCCTCCGGCGCGCAGATATTGGCCTTGCTTGTTCGAAATTAAAGACCCGGGACTGCAAAAAGTTCCTTTAAATAGGCCGCAGCGCCGCTTTCAGCCGCGAAATATCTGCCGGCAAAGGGCTCTCGAAGCGGAGCGTCTTGTGCGTTACGGGATGTTCGAACCCTAAAATCGCGGCATGAAGCGCCTGCCGGTTCAGCGCCTCAAGGGCCGCGCGGGCTTCATCATCGAGGCGGTTGGCGCTGGCCTTGAAGCCGGCGCCATAGGCGGCATCGCCCATCACCGGGTGGCCCAGAGATGCCATATGGACGCGGATTTGATGCGTGCGCCCGGTTTCCAGATTGAGTTCAACGAACGAAGCAACGGCCTTGGCCGAAGCCACTGCAAGCGTCTCCAGGACACTATAATGGGTCACGGCATGGCGCCCCTGACCCTCGCCGGTCACGGATATTTTCGTGCGGTTGTGGGTCGATCGGGCCAGCGGCAGATCGATGCGCCCTGACCTGCGCAACGGCACGCCCCAGACCAGCGCGCGGTAGGTTCGCTGCAAACGGCCATCGGCGCCATGCGAGGCAAACTGTTGCGCCAAACCCTGATGCGCTGCATCCGTCTTGGCGACCACCAGAAGCCCCGAAGTATCTTTGTCAAGGCGGTGCACGATGCCCGGACGCTTGACGCCGCCAACGCCCGACAACGACGCCCCGCAATGAGAAATGAGCGCATTGACCAGCGTGCCTGAACCGTGCCCAGCAGACGGATGCACCACCAGCCCTGGCGGCTTGTCGATGACAATCAGATAAGGATCTTCGTAAACCACGGTGAGCGGAATGACTTCGCCGCCCGGTTCCGCATCGATGGCTGGCGGGACCAAAATCGAGATCCGTTCACCGGCTCTCAAACGGTGGCTCGCTGTCCAAATCACCGTATCACCCGAGCACACGTGGCCGTCGCGGATCAGCGTCTGTGCCCGCGACCGCGTCAGCCCCGGCACGTTCTCAGCTACCCATTTGTCGAGGCGTTCTGCCGCATCGGCCTCACCGGCCGTAAGTTCAATCGCCTCAGACTCTTCAACGCCGGTATCAGGTTTCATGGGGTCTCAAGGGGATCGGCCGGGCTGTCCCGCGCAGCCTATCACACGGATCTTGGAAAGAAGCGCCAGCTTGCAGTGCAGGGCCAGAGTGGCATCAACCGCGAGATGCTGCGGGCTTATCAACGCCCGTCAAGCGCTCGAGCAGGCCGGGCCTTCGGCGCGCTTCCAGTTGGCCACTCGCTTCCGGGGCGGCTGCCGGTGCAGCCACTTCCATTGCGGCGCCAGCAGCCATTCCGCCCCCGAGCGCGCGCAAAAAATTAGCCCCAACCCGTTGTTCCTCGGAACTGGCAACTGGAGCAACCGCAGCAGCCACTTCGGGCGCGGGCGGGGTGCTCGTTCGCAAATCAGGCATGGTGTTCGAAACTGGCGAGACCGGACGCGGTGCCCCGATGCGCGCGGCAAGCGACGGGGCGGCTGGCTGTTCGTAGGCATCGCGGCGGCCAGGACCCGATGCGGGCAGCGTTCCCGCACCCAGGCGGCGCATTTCGTCCATGTACTGCGAGGCCTGCCGGGCCAGCTTCTCGTTGGTAGCAGCAATTTCAGCGCGCATACTTTGAATGGTCGCTGTGTACTGCTCGGCCTGCGCCTGCAGCGCACTCAGACGCGCTTTCATGGCGATCTTACTGTCTGCCACAACGCGGTCGCCCGACTCATCGGCCTCGTAGGCGCGCAGCGATGCTTTCAACCGGGCGATCTCTGCCTGCAGATCCTGGTTGAGCGATTTTTGCGAACGCAGATCTTGCTCGATTTGCGAGGTTCCAGCTTGGCCCGCTTGCGCCGTGCTGCGTGCCGCCTTCAAAGCACGCTCGGCCTCAGAGAGACTGTCGCGCAGCCGGGCCACTTCTTCGCCCGCAGCGCCACCCATGGCACCTATCGAGGGATGCGAAGCGCTTCCGGGTACGGCCTCGGCGTTGACGCCCGACTTCACAAGCACACCTTGCAATCGGCTGATCAGTGCAGACTGATCGCGCGTCTTGGCACGCAACGCTTCAATTTCAGCACGCAGCGATACTTCGCTGTCGAACCGCGCGTCAGCACCGATCGGTTCACGGTTGCGCGCCGCCCGCGTCGTGATTGTGGCATTGAGCCGATGAAATTCATCGCGTTGCTGGGCATTAATCTGGGTCGCTTCTTCCAGCGCCTGGCTATATTTACCGGCCGTCTGCGTGAGCGTTGTGATTTCCTGGTCGCGTTGAAACAGCTGCTTCTTGGCTTCCGACAGCCGGGCCTCAACCCTTGGCAGCCGGTCGGTGATGGTCTGCTCGAGCACACGGCGGGCATTCTCATGCTCTTCGATGGCGGTGCGCATCGACGCCGTTTGGCTTTCGAGAGAACTGATCATGGCATCGCGGCGGTTGATGTCGACCATCTGCCGGGCGGACGATAGCGCCGCTTCCTGAACTCTTTGCTCGAGCTTATGAATCGCAATGGCATGCTCTGCCCGCAGCCGGTCCTTGTCGGCGCGAATTTCAGCTTCGGTCAGCGGCATCGAACGGCGCAAAGCGTCCGTTGCCAGGCGCGCCGCACGGCGTGCGTAATATGGGGCGAGCAGGAACATGACGAAGCCAGCCAGGAAAATGCCCAGCACAATCATCATGGCCGATTGAATCGTGATCAACCGCGCGTCCCCTGCGGCGGACCCAAGCCCGCCTTCATCTGTCTAAACCAAAATTGCGCCCCCAGGCTGGCGCCCCAATGCCCAGCCTACAACGGGTTCCACGTCGGCTGCCGGGTATACTTCATGTAACCCACATTTGCCCCAAGCCGCAAACCAAGGCCACTTCGAATCACAGCGAGTGTGACATCGTTGTACTTTTGAATTTGCACGCTAACACCACCGACGACGTAGGCCGCGCCCTGAACCCCACCAAATCGCTCATAAATTTCGGATGGGTCACGCAGGTTATAAACCAGCACCATAGTCTTGGAGCCGTCGCCCCCGGCGTCATAGCCTACCGACGGGCCCTGCCAGAAGACGCGATGTTCGCCTGCATCCCGAGTGAACAGAGTGCCTTCGCCATACCGCAAACCAACGATAAATGCCCCGCCGGCATCTTCGCCAAGAATGTACCCATTGGGCCGGCCCTGGCTTTTGAAAATCGATTCAATGGCATTAGCGATGCCGCCGCTGACTGAGCCGAAAAAGCGATGTCCGGCCCCGACAATCTCGCCCTGCTCAAATCCCTGCTCTCGCCGCGGATCTTGATACGAACCCCGGTTTGCATCCTCATATGTCTGTGGCGGTGGCGAATACGGAGCCCCATAACCCTGCGTGTCTGCGGGTCCCCCGCCTTGCGGGGCAGGATCGCTGAAGCTGTCGCGCCGGCCGGCCGGCTGATCGCCGGCGTAAGGTGGGGCTTCTCCTCCTTCGCCAGAGCGGTAGACATCGCCTTGTGGAACGGGGCCTTGCTGCGCTGGTTCGGAGCCATAACCGCCGCCGTCGGGGCGATATGCGTCGCTGGCGCCGGCATACATCCGACCGTCGGATTGTGCCGCTTTGCCCTGCTGCCAAGGCAGAGCTTCCTGCGACCAAGCCTGTGAGCCCGCAACGAGGAAAACGGATGCTGCAGCCGCCAGCGCAGAAAATGAAAACCGGTGTGCCATGAAACCTTCCAATAGCCCAATGCGCGGCTCCCGAATCGGGCAGCCGCATTTTATCTTTGTTGCCAAATCATTGAGCGAAAGTATTACCAAAGTGTGGCCAGCCCGCGCAAAATGGTGCCCGGCAATAAGGCCATATCGAGGCTAAGCCGATGTTCCGGAGGCCAGGGGATGCGGAGTGCTGCCCCATGCCACAAAATGCGGATTGAGATACTTCGCGGCGGCCTTGCCATAGACGAGCGGGCTGCCATCAAGCTGCACCACCGAGCCTCCCGCCGCATTCAAAACCGCATGGGCCGCCGCCGTATCCCACTCGCTGGTCGGCCCGATGCGGGGATACAAGTCTGCCTCGCCGCGGGCAATCATGCAGAACTTGATCGACGATCCGGCAGAGCGCACTTCCGCAACCGGCAACCGGCTCAGAAACGCCTCTGTCGCCGCACTGCGATGCGACCGGCTTTCGAGTGCGACGAGCCCGCCAAGCGATGGCTGCCGGGTGTGAAGCCGTGTCGTCGTACATTCACTGAGCGAGCGCACGGAACTTGCCGGTGGTAAATGTGCGATGACTGCATGGCCCTCGGCAACGGTCACAAAAAGCTGGTCCATTGCTGGCGCATAGACCAGCCCGTAAATTGGCTTGCCGTCCGCGATGAGCCCTATGTTGATTGTAAAGTCGCCGTTCTTTTTGATGAACTCTTTAGTGCCATCCAAGGGATCGACCAGGAAGAAATAGCGCCCCGTCTCGGGTGTATGGCCAGCCGCCGAACTCTCCTCCGCCACCACGGGAACCCCAGGCGCGGCGTTGGCGAGTGCGCTGAGAAGTATAACCTCGGCTTCCTGATCAGCTGCGGTCACGGGCGATGCATCGGCTTTGAGACCGACATCCACGATGCCATGATAATAGGCCATCTCGATGCGCCCAGCTTCGAGCACCGCTGGCAAAAGCGCATCCGTCAGCGCGGCAAAATCCAACAGGCTCATCTCTATCCCTCAAGACCATTCAAGGTGCACTCGCAGCTTACTTGCTCTCCTTACCGCGTCGCGGCATGAGAGTTGGCAGGCACAATGCCGCGCAACCGGAACTGCGCAAAACACGATGCTCACCAATTTCCGCCACGCTTTCGTTGCAACGAAGCCGCAACCTTTAACGAAAAGCTAACGCCTGGGGCCTTACTGTCGTCGTGGTCTTGGCCAAATCAATGCAGCGCGTGTAACAGGTTTGTACCGATTCACACTGGCGATTGCATATGTTCGCGTCGATGGACCCGTAGTCAGTTTTTTGGTCCACAACCGCAGCCACCCAATTCCATTACGTCTCAGCTTTTGCGAAAGCTTCCGGCGACCCAAAGGATACGTTCATGACGATGACCGCCACGCTAAGCCCTCGCGTCGAACCGACCGACCTTGAGATCGCTGCCCTGATTTCGAGCAAGATCGTGCACGATGTCATCGGCCCCGTTGGCGCCATCTACAACGGCATAGAAATTCTCGACGAAGACGACGATCCGGAAGCCAAGACCTATGCAATGAAGGTCATCCGCGACGTCACCGAACAGGCCTCGGCCCGGCTGCAATTCGCTCGCTTTGCTTTCGGTGCGGCCGGTTCGGCCGGTGCCCAGATCGATTTGCGCACTGCGGAACAGATTTCTAAAGGTTTCGTCGGGCAAGTGAAGCACCGGCTGGATTGGAAAATCGCACCAGGCTATATGGGCAAGGACAAGGTGAAGTTGCTGCTCAACCTTGTCGCCTGCGCCATCACGGCTCTGCCGCGCGGCGGCGATATCGAAGTGCAGATGACTGGCAGCTTCGAAGTTCCTAACTTTACCATCCGCTGCAAAGGTACTGGCGCGCGGCCGCCGCAGCACCTTGGCGAGTTTATTTCCGGTGAGCAGGTCCCGCCGCTCGATGCCATGACCATCCAAGCTTACTACACCATGCGTCTCGGCGAGACGGCAGGCATGCGCCTCTTAATTGTAAAGGATGCTGCCGATATCATTCTGACCGCCGGGCAGGCCTGAACGCCGGAGGCGTCAATTTCGATCCAGCCGGCAACGCCTTGTTAAGCAGTTTGTTCCAGTCTGTTTCGGATAACAGACGCGTTTCTGACACCGGCCGCTGGTGAGGGCGATTTCGTGAAAACCTGCCTTATTGTCGACGATTCCGATATTGTGCGCAAAGTTGCGCGGGTGATTATCGAAAGCCTGAAATTCGAAGTCACTGAGGCTGGAAGCGGTGACGACGCGCTCGAGGCCTGCAAGCCGGAGATGCCCGACATCATTCTTCTCGACTGGCACATGCCGGGCTCGGACTCGATCGGTCTGATCAAAGCGATCCGCCAACTGGGCGTTTTCAAACGGCCCTATATTCTTTATTGCATCACGGAAGAAGACAGCACGATTTTGGCGCGTGCAGCGCTTGCCGGCATCGACGATACGATATTGAAGCCGTTCGACCGCGGCTCGCTAACGGCAAAGTTCGCGGGCTTCCACAGGGCCGCCGCTTAACATCGCCAACCGCGCGACCCTTTCAGCAGCCCGCTAGCGTTCGGGCCTGCATCTTGCTAGTCGGCAAGGGGTGGAAACTTTCGGGCGGGCCCAAACCTTGCTGCGCGTTGCTTATCTCAAAGCGGGGCCCCTGCCGCCCCTTTCTTTCCAGGTTGAGAACGGCACCTGCCTTGCCGTCGAAGGGCCGTCGGGCTCTGGCAAATCAAGTTTGTTGCGCGCCATTGCCGATCTTGATCCTTCGAGCGGTCAGGTTTTCATCGATGGTGCCGCCCGTCACGAAATAGATCCGCAAGCATGGCGCAGGGCCGTTCGTTACGTCGCGGCTGAGCCGGGATGGTGGACAGATACGCCGCGCCCCACTTTTGAAACCGCATTCCAGGGTGGTGCGCCTGCACCAGCAAGCAAGGTATTGAGATTGCTGCACCGGCTCGGACTTACGGAAGGGCAACTGGACCAGTCGCTACAAACACTATCGACGGGAGAACGTCAGCGGCTGGCGCTCGCCCGCGCGGTGTTGGACGAGCCGCGTGTCCTGCTTCTCGACGAGCCGACGGCGGCACTCGACGCGGCAACCGCCGCCCTTGTCGAGGAGCTGCTAAAGTACTTGATGCTCAGCGGCCTTTGCCTGCTGCTCGCCAGCCACGACCAAGGCCTTATTGCACGCCTCAGCGACGCGCGGCTGCAACTGGCGAAAATGCCGGCACCGCGGCACGGGCCAAGCCGGGCGGTGCTGTGATGGGGTATGCGCCTTTAAGCCTGACGGATCTCGCCGTATCATCGGTTCTATTGGTGGCGAGCGGAGCCCTGTCGCTCGCCCTGCGGTTGGGTCTGGCCAGGAACATGGCAACGGCAGCACTTCGCATGGTGCTTCAACTTGCTGTGGTGGCGCTGCTCCTCAAGTTCATTTTTGAAGTCGATTCCCCTTGGTGGACCGCGCTTCTCGCGGCCGTAATGTTTATTGGGGCCACGTACGAGACGGTCTCGCGCCAAACATGGCGCCTGCCGGGCTGGCAAACATGGATGTTGGGGGCTGGCCCGCAATTTTTCATAGGGCTGATGACGACGCTGATTGCCACGGCGGCGGTGATCGGCAGCGACCCATGGTATGCGCCGCGCTACGTTCTGCCGATCCTGGGAATGGTGCTCGGCAATACACTGTCGGGAGTGAGCTTGGTCCTCGACAGCATTGTTGATGGCGCCAGCCGGGGCCGCGCAGGGATCGAAGCACAGTTGGCCCTCGGCGCGAGCCGCTTCGAGGCCATGTCGCAAGTGATGAGGCGCGGGTTCACCACCGGCCTGATGCCCATTTTGTCTTCAATGGCAGCAACCGGCATCGTCACACTGCCCGGCATGATGACGGGGCAAATCATGGCCGGAGTTAATCCGGTCGATGCCGCCAAGTATCAGGTGATGATCTTACTGCTCATCTCGGGCGCAACGGCGCTCAGCGTACTGGTCGCGGGTCTAGGCGCGGTGTTGCTGCTTACCGACGAGCGACACCGCTTGCGTCTCGACCGGCTGCTGGCGCGGGCGACAACCCAATGATTCAGGCCGCATCCGTCGTCAGGTCTGCCACCCAGAGTTACGGCCATTTCCTGTTAGTTCGGGGCGGCTGGCGTGACCGGTTGAACAACCACGGGGCTCGATGAGCCAGCGGCCGCCTGACCCTGCTGGGCGTCCATAGCTGCTTGCGCAGCGCGTTCGGCAGCGAGTGCGGCGCGCTCGGCGGCAGCAGCGGCGCGCTCTGCAGCAGCTGCGGCTGCTTGGGTTGGATCTTTTTCGGGCGTGGCTGCCGCTCCCTGACCGGTCGCAGCGTTGACGGCATCGGCCGGGATTTTTTCGACGGCTTCGGCCGGCTTTGCCGGAACCGCGCCTGTTTCCACTTTGGCAGCAGTTACGGGTGCCGCCACAGCCTGAGCTTCGACTGGCGTTGCTGCGTCCACAGCTTCGACTTTGGCGCTCGCAGCCGGTGGCGCATCGGCCATCGGGTTCAATTCTTTGGCGGCTGCTGGTGCATTAGCTGCCTTTTCTTCCTTAGCCTTTCCGGCTTCAGCTTCGGCTTTCGCGCTAGGTGCGGGAGCTGCACCCGTTGCCTTGGCATCTTGAGCGGCGGCGGGCTTACCGGGGGATTTTTCATCCCAGCAAACGGTGGCGGATGCCGTGCAGGTGTGCTCGTCAAAGAGGATCAAATTCAGATAGAGTTCACACGTCACATCTTTTTTGCCGACAGTGTATTTCGCGATACCTTGGCCCGCTGCCCACTTGGCGATGTCTTTATCAAGCAGCTCTTGTGCGTCCTTGGTCGGACCGTCCTTGCCGTAGTCGTTGACAACGAAGCCCATTTTTCGGCAGGCAGCTTCCGCTGGCGCGACGGCCGTCAAGGCGGCAACAGAAAGCGAAGCCAGGGCCAATGCGAAAGTTGCGGCTCGTCTCATCGCGGGATACTCCAAGGCGCACGGTGCGCAACGTCAACATTTCGCTCAATATAACCCGTTGCGAATAGGGTTGCCCAGAGCAAATAATGGCTTTGGTTGCCGTTGCTAACAGGTCTCCCCGAGGCGACGCTTCAGGCGAGGAAAAGTTTTCAACGCCGAGCGGGGCAAATCTATGACCCAACAACCCGCAGAAGTACAATATTCGGAAATCGAGGTTTTGAACCCAATCAGTTCATGTACGGCGAATCGCCGCCACGGGGGCCAGTTCCAGAGTCAAAAAAGAAGCCGTGATCGAACGGACCGGCCGTCGTCTGGGTGTCAAGCCTCGGGTCGCGCAGGCTCGAAGCATTGCCGTAGCGCGACCGAGAGTCGCCGTAGGTGTTGATCGAGTCAGCTTGGTTGTAAGAATAGCCGCCACGGCGTTCCGTGTAGCCCTTTACCTTTGCACCCGATTTCTGGCCTGCGAATTGAAAGTGTGAAGACGGCTTTTCGATTGCTGAAGCAGCCATCGGGCCTGCCGAAGCGCTAACCGTCACGAACGATCCGACAACCAAGCTAGCAATTGCCAGCAATTTCAATGACACAGCCATATCATCCTCACACTTAGAATTCGGAACAGCATCTGTATATTGGGCTCAATGCTACAGGACAAACGGCCCTAGACAGTTAACAATATGCCACGACGAGCTCTTTTCGCACTGTTCTGTGTTCTTGCGGGCACGCCGCTGCAGCGCACAACTGTCATTTCTGAGATCAAGAGACTTTGGGCGTGCGGCAGGTCAACGATTTGGCTAATGCATATCTGCACACGGCGGTTTCAAAAGGCGATCCGGCTTCAAGTCCTCTTCGGAGGTCTGGCCGGTTAGCGCCGCAGTGGCGACATGGAGGAAGACATGGAAGCCTTTATTCCGCTGATCATTCAGCTCATTAGTGGCGCCGCTGGCGGTAACATCGCTGGGGCCCTGCTGAAAAACATTAGCCTTGGCACGATTGGCAACTCGCTCGCCGGCATCGTCGGCGGCGGTCTTGGCGGCCAGTTGCTCGGCCCCGTGCTGGGACCGCTGGTCGGTGCAGCCGCTGCTGGCGGCGGCATGGACGTCGGCTCGATCATCGGCCAGCTCGCCAGCGGTGGCGTTGGCGGCGGCGTTCTGATGGCCGTTATTGGCCTGCTGAAGAGCATGTTCGCCAAGTAAGTTCGCACCAGTGTGCAGTTTCAAATCTGCGCGGCCGGGGAAATTGTTTCCGTTCAACCCGAGCGAACAACAGTTCCCCGGCCATCCCCTCAGCGGGATGATCAGGAAGCCTTATTTCTTAGCGGCTCTTACTTGCAGGCGCGCTGAACCGCCGTGCAGTTGCTGACGACCACCAAGCTGGTGTCACACGTCATCGTCTGAGTACCGGCAGACTTGAGTCCACGGTTGGCAATCGAATCTTTCAGTGCCTTGGCAGCCATGAACTGGGCGATGCTTTCGGTAGCGCCGGTTCCCAAACCGCTGACCTTGAAACATTCAGCCGACGCCCCACCAGCGAATGCAATCAATGCTGCGGCGGACATCAAGCTTTTGAATATCGTGCGCATGCATTCCTCCAAATCATTTGCAAAATTGTGCGTTGGTACCGTCGTCTCGCCATGGTGCCACATGCACCAACACGCGCCTTAACAACGCAAGGACATGCATTTTATTCTTGCTTCAGCCACGTCACATCTGTGCGAGCTCCTCTGCCCTGCGCCAAGAGCCGGACAAGAAATGGCAGCAAGACTTCAAGCGACGGCACAAGCGTAAAGGGCGGGTTTGAAATCACAAGCCCTGTCCCGGCCAAGCCCGTTGTTTGTTCGAGCCCGCGCACCATCATGATCACAGACAGGATTTTAGGCATGTCCGTCGCAACTATACTGTCGAGGAATGCGTCGACGGCGCGCTGGTCTTTGATGGGATACCAGAGAATGATCGTACCGGTGGCAAAGCGCTTGTGCGCGTCCCGCAGCGCCTGCGTCAACCGCCCGAATTCGCCCGGCTCTTCAAACGGCGGATCGATCAACGCCACGCCGCGGCGCTCCTTTGGCGGCAAAAGCGCCTTCACCGCATCCCAGCCGTCGTGCGACAGCACTTTCGTTTGTGGATCCCCAGCAAACAACGAGGACAATTTCAGACTGTCTTCAGGATGCAATTCGTTGACGACGAGGCGGTCGCCCGCGCGCAGCAGACTGCGCGCAATGAGCGGACTGCCTGGATACCGCGCGATGCCGCCAGCCTGATTTTCGCGCCGCACAATTTCCAGATAGGGTGCCAGGAGGCGAGCGGCTTCATCGTGCAACCTGGCACCGAGTATGCGCCCAATGCCCTCGCGCCACTCACCCGTTTTCTGCGCTTCGATCGACGAAAGGTCATAGCTGCCGATGCCCGCGTGCGTATCGATCACGCGAAAAGGTGCGGGCTTCATCTTCAGGTGCTCGATGACGAGCGTCAGAACCGCGTGTTTCAGAACGTCCGCGAAATTTCCCGCGTGATAGATGTGCCGGTAGTTCATGACCGGCGCGCCGGGCGGAACACAACGCCTCCGCCAAAACCCGCGCTCAAGGCTTCGCTGTGGCTCACGCCCGCTTCTCCCAGCGGCCTTCCGGCGTCTGGCGCCAATAGGTGCACGTGTGGCCCGCCGCCTTCATCGCCTGCCATTGCACGCGGGCTTTGGCAGTCGCCTCGTCGTCGTTGCCATCGAACATAAAGATCGCACGCACCAGCCCCGCAACATCGTTCGCCGTTGCCCCATCGACGTAAAACCGGACTTCGGCGCCATTGGGAGCCTCATCGTCCAGCGTCAGGTAAACGGGCTGATCGGCGGCGAAGCCATCCTTTGCCGTTCCGTGAGCCAGAAAGCTGTCGTCGGTAAACGTCCACAGTGACAGATCAAGCGCGTCTAGCCGCTCTTGACTGCCCGTTTTCACAACAGCGCGCCATCCGCGCTGAATTGTTTTCTCGAGCAGGTTTGGCAATACGTTCTCGAGCGTTTGCCGCTCGAGATGATAAAACAAAACTTCAGTTGGGTTTGTGTTCGTGCCGCTTTGTGACATTGCGTTGCGCTCAACCGTCACACATCAAGACTGTTATACGAGCCATGTGAAAAAGCCTCTTGTGTATGAAGGCTCATTTTCCTACATGAGGGGTCCGGCGCGGCCTCGGCAACGAGTGCTGCCTGTGTGGGCGGTGAGGTTTGCAGCATCTTCGGGTTCGCTGCTTATCTCCCGCCCACTGTGATTCTTAGACCATCGCTATTTAGCCCGCACCAGAAGATCAGCGCCGGTGGCGCGCAGCCTCTTCAAGCCTTAGCGTCTTGCTGTTCGGCGGATTTCGCCACTGTCGACCAGCGCGTCGACGCAGCGGGGCGACAGTCGCTTGCCGACTTGGCGCATGCACTGGCGCAGCGACGTGCTGCCGACCGCATGCGAGGGGCAGAACTTGAAGTAGTCGTTCGAGCAGGCATTCTTGACGCGATCGGTGACGGCGAAAGCGCTGCCAGCGCTTAATGTCACGATAGCGAAGGCGCACGCGGCGGCCCACTTGTTGTTACGAAGCACTGATGTTGCCATCGGTCGATATCCTTATTCCGTTGCTGTGCATTGGGCACTCGACGAGTCTAATAAAATGAAAGAGTAGCCATTCGAAGGCGCCCGCACCAGCCCGGAGTGGGCGTATCGACGCAACTGTCCACATTCCGTTGTCGCTAGTGCTTCTTGTCGCGCGCAAAGGGGTTCTCGCCCTTGCGCAGGTTGAAGCGGATCGGCACGCCCGGCAAATCGAACGCCTTACGCATCGAGTTCGTCAGATACTTGATGTACGACTTCGGCAGATCTTCGGGTTTCGAGCAGAACGCCACAAACGTCGGCGGCCGCGTCGACATCTGCGTCATGTAGCGCATTTTGATCCGGCGGCCGGACGTTGCAGGCGGCGCATGCCGCGACAGTGCTTCCTGCAGCCAGCGGTTGAGATCGGGCGTCGAGATGCGCCGGTTCCATGTGTCTGACGCGTTGAACACGGCCCGCATCAGTTGATCCAGCCCGCGCTCGCCAAGTGCCGACAAGGTCACGACCGGCACGCCCTGCACCTGCGTCAGCGAGTTGTCGACGAGTTCGCGAATGCCTTTCATCACTTTCGGCTTTTCTTCGATCAGGTCCCACTTGTTGACGGCCACCACCAGGCCGCGGCCTTCCTCGGTGACAAGGTTGCCGATCGTGAGATCCTGATGTTCGAGGGGGTGCTCGGCATCGACGAGCAAAACCACCACTTCCGCAAAACGAATGGCGCGCACGGCATCGGATGCCGACAACTTTTCGGCGAGATCGTGGATCTTCGCCTTGCGCCGGAGGCCCGCGGTGTCGAACAAGCGCACGTCGCGGCCCATGAATGTGAAGTCTGTCGAGACGGCATCGCGCGTCAGGCCCGGCTCTGGTCCGGTAATCATGCGGTCTTCGCCGATCAGCGCCTTGACGAGCGTCGACTTGCCGGCGTTCGGGCGCCCGACAATTGCGACCCGCAATGGCTTTAAGCGTTTGGGCGCTTCTTCTTCTCCCTCGGCGCCGTCGTCTTCGCCGGCCTCGCCAGCTTTGCCGCGCGCCTTGCGGCGCGACAAATCCCGGCGCGTGATATCTTTGAGGCCCAAAGCTGCGAGCACATCGGTTTCGAGATCAGCCAAGCCCTCGCCGTGTTCTGCTGAAATCGCAACCGGATCGCCGAGCCCAAGCTTGAAGGCTTCGTAAAAGCCGTCCTGGCCATTGCGGCCCTCGCATTTGTTAGCAACCAGAACGACGGGCTTCCCGGACGTGCGGGCAATGCGAGAGAAGCCTTCGTCCGCCGCTGTGATGCCGTCGCGGGAATCGATCACGAAGAGCACGAGGTCTGCGGTTTCGATGGCCGATTCTGATTGTTTGCGCATGCGGTCGGCAATCGAACCGGGCGTTGCCTCTTCGAGCCCGGCCGTATCGACAATGCGCACTGCATGGCCACCGAACATGGCATCGCCTTCGCGCCGGTCGCGCGTCAAACCCGGCAGGTCCGAGACAAGCGCCGCCCGCGTGCCAGTGAGCCGGTTGAAAAGCGTTGACTTGCCGACATTCGGACGGCCAACGATGGCAATGGAAGGCATATCTGTCATAATTAAAAGCGCCGCGCCGCAAGGTGCTGTGAGAGAAACAACAGGAAAACCAAGCGCCGCTTATGCCTGAAAGCACGCGGAATGCAAATTATGGCATCACAAGCGGGCGTTCATAATCGACCCGGGCGAGATAAAGCCCGCTCGCTGGCGCCACGGGCCCGCAAGCTTTCCGGTCGCAGGCCTGCAGCGCGCGTTTCATGTCGCCGGGCTGCCATTTACCTTCTCCGACAAGTTTCAAACTGCCCACCATCGATCGTACCTGGTTGTGCAGGAACGAGCGGGCCGCGACCCGGATGTGGATTTCATCATCCGAAGGCAACACCGAAAAGGCGTCAATAGTGCGCCAGGGCGAATTGGCCTGGCACTGCGTTGCCCGGAACGTCGTGAAGTCGTGGTGCCCGGTGAGTTCATTGGCCGCCTGCTGCATAGCGCCGGTATCGAGCTGCTGCGTCAGCCACCACACACGATTGGCATCGAGCACGGGCCGCGCCCGCCGCGTTAGGATGCGATAGAGATAGTGGCGCTGCACGGCGCTGAAGCGGGCATCGAACGTATCGGCGACGCGCTGGCAATTGAGGATGCAAACGCTGTGCGGGCGAACGTGAAAGTTGAGAGCCTCTCCGACGCGGAAGGCATCCCAGTCCTTTGACAATTCAAAGTGCGCGACTTGCCCGATGGCGTGCACACCTGAATCCGTGCGCCCGGCACCCCGCACAACACTTGTATCGCCCGAAAAGGCCATGATTGCTTGAGCGAGCACGCCTTGCACGGAAACGCCCTCGGCCTGAACCTGCCAGCCGACGAAGTCCGTCCCATCGTATTCGACAGTGATTGCATAACGGGGCATGAGTGCGTTTTGGGCCATGGCAACACAGTTGGCCGCAAGCCCTAACTCAATTCGCCGCCAAGGTCAGCTAACACTGCACGCGCAGCTTAGCGGTTCGGGTAAGGGTAAGCGTACGGCACGCCGGTATATTCGTGAGTGCCGATGTTGAGCGGCGTGAGGCTGCCCGGATTGATGATGACGTGGCGCACCGGCGGCAGCGGACGCGTCACGCGCACGCCGTGCTCGATCGTCGTGGTGGCGCCGTAGACCGGGCGCGGCTCTATGCGAGTGGTGTAGGAGTCTTGGGCGATCGCTGGCGCAGCGGCAATCAGCGTCAGCGTGGCAACGGCGGCAAGGCGGAAACGCAACATGGCAGAACCCTCGTGGCTGCAGAACAAGTAAGGAATAATTTACCCTTTCCGCAGAATGCCGCGCGTGCGATCGCTCGTAAAGATTAACGGACGGCGCTTGATGCCTTACGTCCGGCCGATCCGGCTGCCCTCTGGCAGGGCAAACCCGCGCAGGAAATCCGTAGCGGGCATCGGCTTTTTGCCCGCTCGCTGCACTTCGATGAAACGTATCGCGCCGCTCCGGCAAGCGATTTTCAAGGCGGTATCTAGGCATTCGCCGGGCGCGCCATGCCCGTCGACGAGTTCCGCCCGCAGCACTTTGACCCGCTCCGGCTTGCCACCTGCGGGCGCTGCTTCGAACCAAGCTCCGGGCGAGGGCGAGAGCCCATGAATGTGAGCCAGTACGTCGCGCGCGGGCCGGTCAAAATCGATTTCGGCTTCAGCCTTGTTGATCTTGGCAGCGTAGGTGATGCCATCCATTGCTTGCGGCACCTCCGGCAAGGCACCGTGCTCTAACAGCTCCAGCGCCTTGACCATCAGCGCGGCACCGCGCTGCATCAGTTCGTCATGCAGTTCGCCCGCAGTGGTCTGCTGCGAAATTGAAACGGGATCGGTCAGACAGACCGGCCCTGTATCGAGGCCTTGCTCCATCCGCATGATCATCATCGCGGTCTCGGAATCGCCCGCCATGATCGCCCGCTGGATCGGCGCGGCGCCACGCCAGCGCGGCAGCTTTGAGGCATGCCCGTTGAGACAACCAAGCCGGGGCGCTGACAAGATGGCAGGCGGCAGCAGCAAGCCATAGGCAACCACCACGGCGACGTCGGCTTCGAGCGCCTTGAAGGCCGCTTGATCGGCCTCGTTCTTGAAGTTTTTTGGCGTGAACACGGGTATCGAGAGCGCTTCCGCCACCTGATGCACCGGCGACTTTACTTCCGCCATGCCGCGCCCGGCGGGCCTTGGCGGCTGCGAGTACGCGGCAACGATGGTGTGGCCGGCCCCAGCAATCGCTTTCAAAGTGGGAACCGAGAAGCCGGGCGTACCCATGAAAACGATTTTTAGGGCCATGCGATCAAAGGCCTGCTTCGCGGGCGATTTTCTTGAACTTGCGGATCACCATGTCGCGCTTAAGCCGCGACATGAAATCGATGATCATGCGGCCATTGAGATGATCGAGCTCGTGCTGGATAGCGGTCGCAAGCAGCCCGTCGGCCTCAAGGATCTGCTGCTTTCCGGCGCGATCAATATAGCGCAACGTGCAAGTGGACGGCCGCTCGATTTCGACGAGCACATCGGGGATTGAAAGACAGCCTTCCTCGTGCAACCGCAGGGATGATCCGGTTGCCACGATTTCCGGATTGATGATGACCAGCGGGTGCGGGCCGTCCTCGTCGGATGCCACGTCCAAAACAAACATGCGCTTGGGCACCGAAACCTGGATCGCAGCCAATCCGATGCCGGGTGCTTCGTACATCGTAGCGAGCATCTTGTCGGCGAGTTTCAACAGCGCCGTATCGACGGTTTCGACGGGCGTCGAGACTTGGCGCAGCAGCGGATCGGGAATGGTGATGATGGGCAGCGTTGTCATTTACGTGAAATAGGAAAACGCGGGCTTGCGGTCAATTGGGGCAAAGTGCACCCCAAGCGACAAAGTAAATAGGCTAGGCAAGCAAGCGGCTGGCGATCCCGGCAGGACTTGAACCTGCGACCCTCGGTTTAGGAAACCGATGCTCTATCCGCTGAGCTACGGGACCGGCGCGCAGTCTTTACCTGATTGCGGGCGGGACAGAAAGGGAGGAGCACCGGGGAATTTTCGCGTCCGAGGGCCTAGCTCCGCGCGCCTGTAGGCGTGTTTTCAAGCTTGGACCGGGACGGGATCAGAAATTTTGGCCCCGCTGAGCATACCCGCCGCCAACCATCCTTGAAGCAACCCTGCGGCGCGAAGGGGCGCTGTCTCGGGGCCTTCAAACACCGCCAGCAGCTGACATAGCTGCCCGAACGGCACGCCCTTTGACGCCTCAAACCACATCATGCGCTCGTCGGGCGGCATCGCCCGCACCATCGGCGTCACGTCGTGGCGCCAGATCAGACAGTGCTGCGGGGCATCAATCCGCTCTACTTCTGGCGGCATAACGTCCGCGCGCAGCGCTGTCCAAATCTCCAGCGCGTTGGTGGTCAATTCGAGCACACGAACCGACGGGTGCGGTGTGAACACCAAATGCTCCCAATCGTCCGGATCGATCGCTTGCAGGGTGGCCAGATCCACGGCCTCCGCTTCGGGCGCATCAAAGGCCAGAGCCAGCGTGCGCTCGATACGGGCCAGTTCTGCCAACTGCGGGTTAAAGGCATACGGCTCGCGCTGCGCCAAAAAATCCGGCAAGGCTTCGGCGAACCAGCGAGCATTTTGCGAGAGCGACGGATTGCTGGCGATGAAGGCGCGAGCCAGATCATCGAAATAATCATCGCCTACGTAGGCTTTGAGTACCTCATGGTCGTTCGCGATCACTTCGACCAACCGCGCCACGTAGGCATTTCGATAAACTCCGAAAAGCACGTCGCGCGTAGTGCGCGAGTTGGGCGGAATGAGATCAAGCACGCGATCATCGCCAGACAGAATAGCCTGCTGAAACTGGGCCTGCAGTTCAGCGAGTGATGGAGCAGCGGGCGCGTGATCAGCCTTCACCTTGGCCAATGACTGCTTTGCAGCCTGCTTTGAAAGACCCCGGCTCACAATACGGCTAGCTCCGCTTCGTTGGGATCAACTGCGGCCCGACGATTTCGATGGCCATGGCGCGCGCCGTACTCAGCTCGTCCACCAAATCGGCGAGCGGGGGAATGTGGTCGTCTCGCTCGATGATGGTCGAGACCGCGCCAAAGCGAGCCACCGCAGCCTTATATAGCTGCCAAACTTCATCGGGCACGAGCGCGTCGTGTGTGTCGATGATGTGGGTCATGTTATGCTCGTGGCCGGCGAGGTGGAATTGTACAACACGGTCGGCAGGAATGCCTTCGATGAACGCGTAGGCGTCGAACTCGTGATTGAAGGCGCTGACAAAAACATTGTTGACGTCAAACACCAACCAGCACCCGGTGCGGCGGGCCATTTCCGAAATAAACTCCCACTCTGTCATTTCCGAGTGGCCGAATTGGACGTAGGTCGACACATTTTCGAGCGCGATAGGCCGCTTGAGAAAGTCCTGAACATGCTGAACGCGTGCCACTACATGATCGAGGGCTTCGCGCGTATACGGGATCGGCAAGAGATCATGCAGGTTGACGCCGTGCACGCCTGTCCAGCACAAATGATCGGACACGAATTGCGGCTCGGCGCGGTCGGCGAGGTCTTTGAGGCCCTTGAGATACGCCGGGTCGAACGGCGTGGTTGACGCAATCGACAACGAGACCCCGTGCATCACGATGGGGTAGCGGGCGCGGATTCGATCCAGCATTTTCAAAGGCTGGCCACCCGGCACCATATAGTTTTCGCTGATCACTTCGAACCAGTCGACGTCTGGATTACCATCGAGAATTTCGGCGTAGTGCTGAGGCCTTAAACCCAAACCAAAGCCGAGGTACGGCGGTTTTACGCTTGGCGCGCGCACCGTGGCTGAATCCAATGATCTACCGGGCGCCGTCTGCATGAGACAAAAATCCAAAGTGAGGGATGCCCGTTTTCCTCTGGCAGAATAAATTTGCCATGAGCGGAGATAAGCCGATGACGAAACGCCCCGGCTATTTTTCATTTCAATTGGGCAGACAGAAAAGCGTTCCGGCATTGATTGTCACCGGAACGCTCTATTTTGTCAGTCTTACGACTTCGGCTTGACCTGCTCATCGAGAGCCTGGAACACCGCGCCGGTGACCTTTTCACAATCAGCCTTGGTCATTTCGAGGAAGCCCTTGCCCTTGCAGGCGTTCTGACCCTTGCAAGCGTTGCTTGCCGTCTTGCAGGCGCCCTGACCCTTACAGGCGCTTGCGCCCATGCAATGACCCTTTGCATCAGCGGCGGCGAATGCGGGAGCGAGCGAAGCGCCAGCAACGAGAAGTGTAGCAGCAGCGGCTGCGAGAGCAGAACCAGACTTTGCCGAAATTTTCATTTGGGATTTCCTCAACTAGGTTGCAGTTATGCCCCTTGCTCGAAATATCGAGATGCTCCGTGTATGGCGGGGCGTTTCCCACGAAGCATCTGCTGGAGTTACGCTTGCCTTCAAAAATAGTTTCAACATTCCTAAGCTGGCACTATTTTTTTTAGAGTCTGTCTTTGCCAACGTAATTATTCGGTTTTAACCCGATCACCAGCGGACAGCATTCGTGCCACAGTTTGTGTCAGCTCAATGGCTGAAAAAGCTGGCAGAGAGCATAAAGAATTGCTGCACGCGAAAGCCGCTGCCTGCTCTAGATCTGGATAGGTCACATCTGGATTGGGCAGCGCTCCTTCGCGTTTGTCCCACCAATCCAAGCGTTTATTGATGGCTGGATAGGCGCGCGCCGCTCGATGCAGGGCTGCGGCTTCGGGGTCATTTTTTCTGCCGGCGATGGTAATGTGTGTTGGCTCGCGCACAAATTCCTGTTCAGTCAAAAGAATTGCGGCAGGCATACGCATTTGCGCGACGATATCATCAGAGGCAAGATATTTCATACCGTGCTCAGCCAATTCTCTATCGGCATTGTCACCAAAGTATCGCAATAGCCGTATGGCAAATCTTGTAACTTGAATTTGCTCATCAAAAGGCTTGATGGGCTTTGTGAAAACACCGGTTTTTTCTTCAGCAGCCAAAGACGTAAGGAATCCGCCTCTCTCGTCTTTGAAGAACTTTGCAATATACGAGCCGGCGTTGCGTGCAACGGTCAGCCATTCCCGGCTTCCTGTGGCCGCATAGAGATCTAGCGCTGCCTGCCCCATCGCAAGCGTGTCGCCAAGGTAGGGACCGCCTCGGTCAGTCTCGCCATGCCGGAAGCCACCGCCGCCGGTACTACGGTTGGCGATGATGAAGCGGGCGGCTCGCTCTGCCGCTGCAAGAGATGCGTCATCTCCCGTGGCATTGGCATAGGCGGCAAGGCCCGAGATGGCCCAGCCGTTCTCGCGGGCGTAGATATTGCGGTCGATGCGCGGATGCCGCCCAAGCGCCACGCGTTCGGACTTCGGCATAGTGTAGTACGTTCTGCCCGGTATCGCGGCGTCAACATCTGCATCTTGGCTCGTATAAAATGCGCCTTCGGGCGACAGCATCGTGCCGAGCAGATAGAGCTGAAGAGCGCTCGCGGCATCAAGATACTTCGAGTCTTTCCAAAATGCGTAAGCCGCCGAATACTGCCGCAGCCCATTCGACTGGTACCACATGATCTTTTCGTAGTGCGGTGACTTCCAATCTTTTGAATCGGAGTACTGGTAGATGCCGCCGTATTCGCGGTCGATCAGATTGAGCGCTGCATCGAACGTCTGGCGGGCACGCCTGGCTGCGGCGGTGTCGCCGTCTTCGGCCTTCGTGATCAACCAATCCATGGCATCGGGGTCGATGAATTTATGCACGTCTCCCCATCCGCCGTGCATCTCATCGTATGCTCCATTGACAGCCTCAAGGAGGCCGCTGCGTTGAGGCGCCGTGAGGACTGGGCGCGTTGATGGAACAACATCCACGTCTTTGCCGACAGATGGGCCGGGCGAGGGATCTTTGATGATCGCCTCGAGCAGGGCCGCCATCTGCTCAGGCGCGATATAGCCGCGCCGCTTGACGATTTCGCTGCCATCAGGTGCAAACACAATTGTTGCTGGCCAACCCCAATCTCCATAGCGGTTCGACAAATCTGGATTGGCATCCTGGTCGACACGCACGGGAAGATATCGCGCGTTCAACAGTTCGACCACCTTGGGGTCTCTGTAGGTTTTCTCGTCCATGACGTGGCACCAGTGGCACCACACCGCTTCAAGATCGAGAATGACAAAGCGGTTCTCGGCTTTGGCCTGGTCGAAGAGGCCCGGCTTCCACGACTGCCATTCAATCGGGCCTTTGCCATGGCCGCTTTCTGTCTTCGTTTCAGCCACTGCCAAAACAGGCAGCGCAAAAATAGCAAACAGGGCTGCAAAAACAAAGCGCGTACGCATCAGCAAAGCTCCGTCGGGCCTCTCGGTTGAGACATTCTACGGATGCGAACGCTGCTGCGTTTCAAATTTGGAGATTAAGGCGTCGCCTTGATGAGCTTGCCAGTGAACAGCACCGGGCCCGTGGGGCCATCTGACGGCGATCCGCCTTCGGGCTCTAAGCTCACAGCAAACGTGGCATTCATAAACATCGCGGTGTCAGGTCCGTCATCCATCGGCATGACGTTCATGTCGCCTTCGCTCATGACGCCCAGCGACTTGGGCTTGGGCAATTTGTCGTGCACCATCCACACTTGATAACTTTTGTCGGGCTGCTTTGGGGCCGTTACAGCGGTGATGACGCAGTTGTGGGTCTTCGTATCGACTGTCATCAGAAATGCTGGCTTATCGTCGCCAGCTTGCAGCACGGCAACAAATTGCGTCGGCATCTGCTGATATTGAAACTCGCGAACGCCCACGAGACCAGCCAACGATGCCGCCATAGCCGTCATCCCAGCCGCAGCGTTGCGCCAGCGATTACCACGTCGCACGAGCTGCTGCTCACGCGCCTTAAGCGAGACGACATGCGCCGAAAGTCCGATCTGAGCCCGGATTTTGTTGTAAAGGTTCGCTGGCGGCACAACCGGTTTCAGCGTGTCGGCGAGCGGCGTCAGCCGCCGCTCCCAAGCAGATATCGCTGCCTTCAAGGTGGGATCGGACGCAATCCGGCTTTCAACAGCGAGGCGTTCCTCGCGGTTCAAGGTACCGAGCACGTACTCGGCGGCTAAGCCATCGATGTCATCGAGCCCGGTCATTGCTCGAGGCATCCCTTCAACTGCGCAAGACTGCGATGCAGCCACGTCTTGATCGTGCCTTCCGGCCGTCCGAATTTTGCAGCCAAATCTTCACGGCTCATGCCGTCGAGATAGGCCAATCTCACTATCTGCTTTTTTTCCGGCTCAAGGCCGTCCATGCACCGCAAGAGGCGCTGCACATCTTCTTGGCGTTCGAGGCCCACGATCGGATGTTCGTCGCCGCTCTCGATATTTTCAAGAACGGACTCGTCATCCCCGCCGCGCGGAACCTTACGGCGCACCTCATCGATGCAGCGGTTGCGCACAATGGCGGCCATCCACGTCAACGGTGATGCAAGCGCCGGATTGAAGTCCGCTGCTTTTTCCCAAACCCGAAAATATGATTCCTGAAGCACTTCTTCCGCCGCCTCTCTGCTGCGAAGGATACGCAGCGCAACGGCAAAGAGTTTCGATGAAGTCGCTTGATAGAGCTCTGCAAAGGCCGCTTCGTCGCCCTTGGCGACCGCGGCTATAAGCTTATCGAGCTGCTGGCGCGTCAACTGCATAAGGATTGGGCTGCTCTGATTGACACTTTCGCAATCGCATCTTTGAAAAGCAACTAAGCCAGTTCCGCCTCCGCTGTCGAGAGCGGATCGGGCACAATGCTAACATCGGTTGTGAGCGGACTGGCAGGTTCCGTGCCGGATAGAGCACCGGCCTATGTCTTCTACGCAAGCACCGCGTCCAAGTTTCAGGAGAAAAACGTGCTGACGTCATTTCTGCCGGCCCATGCCGCACCCATTGTTCTTCTTCTTTTATCTAATGTTTTCATGACGTTCGCTTGGTACGGACATCTCAATTACAAGTCGCACCCGTTGTGGATCGTAGTTCTGGCGAGTTGGGGAATTGCGTTCTTCGAGTATTGCCTTGCGGTACCTGCCAATCGCCTGGGACACGCTGTCTATTCGGCCGCTGAACTGAAAACCATGCAAGAGATCATCACTTTAGTGGTGTTTGCCATATTTTCCGTAGCGGTACTGAAGGAACCTATTACTATCAATCACTTGGTAGGTTTTAGCCTAATTATCGCTGGCGCGTTTTTCGTCTTTAAGGCCCCACTTTGAATGTGTCTTCACTCATGACCCGATACGACGCAGCGATTGCCGCCATCGACGCCGCCAACGCGCAAGATCCCAACAGGATTTTGCAACCGGACGGACGCGAGCAGGCCGCCGAAGCCGTCTATAGCGCGCACATGAGCGCCATGCTCGCGCAGCTCTATCCTGAGGCATCAGAGCCGCTGCGTCTGGCCGTGCGCGCCCAGCACATCCGGCGGTGGGAGGTTCCACGTTCAGACTATGCGATGGACCGCGCAGGGTATCATCGCTGGCGCAACGACCTGAAGCGGCGCCACGCCGGCTGGACCGCCAGCATTCTGCGCACCTGCGGTTATTCGGACGCTGATATCGAACGCACGTGCATGCTGATCCGGAAAGAGAATCTAAGGCTCGATCCCGAAACCCAAGCGCTAGAGGATACTGCGTGCCTCGTTTTTCTGGCCCACTATGCCGAGGCGTTTGCCGCCAAGCACGACGAGGCAAAGTTGCTCGGAATCCTGTCCAAGACCTGGGCTAAGATGTCGGCTTATGGCCAGTCCCAGGCACTCGAATTGAACCTGCCCCCGGCAATCAGGGTCCTCGTAACCCGCGCCGTATCGGAGACAAAATGAAGGGCGTCGCCCTTAGCGAGGTTGCTGTGGTTCTCGCGGCGCATGGAGATCGCGGCGGGGAATCGCCCAATGCGACGCTGCTATCGCACGCGGCATCCCTCGGCATGCGCGGATGCTTCCGGAGCGTCTCGGCTGGCGCTTTGCGATCAGATTGCTTGCCGCTCGACAAGGCCCTACTGCAGGCCCGGGCATCAGGAGCATCACATATTGCCGTTTACCCCCTATTCATGGCGGACGGCTATTTCACGGGAACAGTGCTCCCCCAGCAGATTGCCAAGGCCGGGCTTTCTGGAACCTGCACTTTGCTGCCGCCGTTGGGCCTAGATCCGCAAATTCCCGCACTAATGACGGCCCATGCGTTAGCCGCCGCGCGCAAGGCCAGCCTCTCGCCGCCGCACACCCGGCTTTTGATCGCCAGCCACGGATCGCAGAAGAGCCGCGCGTCTCTGCGTTCGACCGAACGGGTGGCGTGTAAGGTGCGCCAGCAGGGGCAATTTTTGAGCGTCGAAACGGCCTATCTCGAGGAAGATCCGAGCCTTGACTCCAAGCTGATCGATTGCCCGGCAACCACTCTAGTACTCGGATTTTTCTCGGGCGATGGCCTGCACGCCGCCGAAGACGTACCCGGCGCTATTGCCCGGTCGGGCGCGGATGCACAGCACGTCGGATCCCTCGGGCGGCTGCCGCAGATCGCTGAAATCATCGAAGCGGCCGTGCGCCTTGCAGCCGCCCCGCCATCGGTTGGCTGAACGCCACAGCCGGCACAGAAAAATTCTCTGTGCCGATGGGCAAAAATGGCCATAGGCGCGGGCCCTCGCGCCTTGTATGACAATCCCGTGACACCAACACCGTGACACCAGCATCCAGACGTTGCGTTCGCTATGACCGATCCCAGCATGCCGTCAACAGACACCGAAAAACGCCGGCAGACTTCGCCGTTGCGCCGATGGCTTGAGCGCCAGCGACTCGAAACCCGGGGCGTGACCTTGACGATGGTGCTCTGTGCAGCCCTCGCCACGGCTCATATTGCCCGCCACGAAGGCGATGGACCGAGCATGGCGTTCGTTGCCGCAGCCTCCTGGCTCGTGGCCGCCATGCTAACTTTCGTAACGCGGCGCGTCTTGCTCTCTGTCGTGTTGACCACGGCGATGCTGGCCATCGTCGTGTTGGCCTCGGCTGAAAAAGTGCGGCTGATGCACATGGCGATCCACGCCTACGACGTCGTCTACTATTTGAGTTCGCCAGCCACGCTCTCGTTTCTGTTCACAAACTTTCCAGTGCCGATGTTGCAGCTGTCCGGCGCGTTTCTGATCACAGCACTTGCCGCTTGGTCCATGTTCGTCATTGATCCGACGCGCGTTCAGCGCCGCCACGCAGCCGTTGCGATTATCGCTCTCGCCGGGCTGACGGGGTGGACTGCGACGGCCAAAGGCGGCCGGGCCGATATGCAGGAGTTTAGGCAAGATCTGGCGCTATCGACCTTTTTTGCATCGTGGTCGGAAACCGCCGAGACGCTGTGGAGCGGACAATTGTTCGAAGCCGCACCATCGGCCGGCGGCGCCCCTTTCACGATCCCTGCCGCTTGCGATCTGTCGAAAAAGCCGCCGAACATTCTCTTGATTCATCAGGAATCGGTGGTGCCGCCCGAATATTTTCCGGCGCTCGGCTACGACAAGACGATGGATTCGATGTTCCGTTCGAGCGACGGCAAGATTCATCCATTGCGCGTCGAGACATACGCCGGTGCCTCGTGGCTGACGGAGTTCTCTATTCTGGCAGGGATCTCGACGTATTCGTTCGGCGGCATGCGGCCGTTCGTGCAGGCACTGATGGCCGGGAAGGTTCACGATACTCTACCGCAGTCGCTGGCGCGTTGTGGTTATCGCAACACCGTGTTCTATCCGCTTTCTAAGAATTTCGTGTCCAATGGCCGCTTCTATGAAGCGGCAGGCATGCCCGAGATTTTCGATATCAAATCGCAAGGTTCCAAAAGTACCTTCGAACGCGACCGCTTTTTCTACTCTAACGCCTTGACGATGATGAAGGAGCATTTCAGTGCGTCGGAAAAGCCGCTGTTCACATTTCTGATCACATTTGCGGCCCACCAACCTTATCATTTCACGTTCATGCCGGAACTCGATGTGCCGGGCGGCGCGCCAGGTACCGGCGCGGATATGCATGAATACCTTCGCCGCCTTTCAATGGCGCGCATCGACTACACTTGGCTGAAATCCGAGCTCAAAACCCGCTTTCCCAACGAGCGTTTTCTGATCGTGCATTATGGCGATCATCAGCCGGGCTCGACGTGGCCGTACCTGTCGGAAACCGATCGCAATGCCATCCGCAGCAAAGACCGAAACCA
>Ga0247836_1000282_pt1 | contig 95268 bp, 83 predicted proteins | sample LaCruzMarch2015__4_FD_187116 | JGI IMG/M metagenome (GOLD analysis project Ga0247836, IMG submission 187116) | Freshwater microbial communities from meromictic Lake La Cruz, Castile-La Mancha, Spain - LaCruzMarch2015_14m | ecosystem: Environmental > Aquatic > Freshwater > Lake | place: Spain...
TGGCAGGGGCATTCATATCACCTATTCCAATTTGGAATACCCTAGAGCAGAATCAGGCTAGAATAGGCAAATGGATCGCATACAGGGCATTGCCCTATTTGTTCGCGTCGTTGAAACTGGCTCCTTTAGCAAGGCCGCCACCAGCCTTGGCATTACCCAGCCTACCGCCACTAAGCACATTGCCTTTTTAGAAAAGCGCCTCGGTTCCCTTTTGTTGCACCGCAGCACCAGAGGGGTCACTCCAACTGAAATTGGCCAAATCTATTATGAGAAATGCAAAGTGATTTCTCGGGAGCTAGAGGATGCGGATAACTTGGCTGCCCTCTTGCAGAGCAAAATTCAGGGGAAATTGTCGATTAGCTCCTCGGTTGCCTTTGGTCGGCGCATTTTGACCCCCATGGTGCTGGAGTTCATGAGCCAGCACCCCCAGCTACAAGTCCACTTGAGCTTGGATGACCACTACGTCAATTTGGTGGAGCAAGGCATTGATTTGGCAATTCGTATGGGCCGCCTGCCAGATTCTTCGCTGGGCTCCCGTTACTTGGGACTAAACCCCTGGGTGCTAGTGGCTAGTCCGGCCTACTTAAAAGAGCACGGCACACCCAAGCACCCGACCGAATTAGCGGAGCATCAGGCTTTAATTTATAGCTCGGTACAGGATAACCACCGTTGGCACTTTAGTGGCGCCGATGGGGCAACACTCTCCGTCCCCGTCAAAGGGCCGCTGTATTCCAATAATTTGTCGACATTATTGGCGGCCACCATCGCTAAAATGGGCCTAGCAACGATCCCTTGGTATGTGGCGCACCGCTCGGTTCAAAATGGTGGCTTGAGACCCATTTTGACGGACTGGACTTTGCCCTCCCAAGAAATCCATGCGGTGTTTTCTTCCCCGCGCCTTGTGCCTGGTAAGGTTAGTCAGTGCATCGACTGGCTACAGGGATACTTTGTCGGCAATTGGTGGGAGCGCCCAGAAAGTCAAAGTCAGCTTGTTGATTCGATTAGTACGCAGTAAAAATAGAGATCATTTTTTTATCAAACCAAAAGGAAGCATATGAAACATAAATCCCTCCACATCGCTGCAATCACTGCGGCATTACTCGCATCGACTAGCCTAGTTCAAGCGCAGCCTGCTAGCCCAGCCAAGCCAAAAGTAGAGGCGGCTGCCATTATGGATACCGTCTATGACTTATACCAGGGCGACGTCGTAAAGATTGATGCCAAAACACGCACCATCACCTTTAAAAATAAAGAAGGTGAGTCGAGTTTTGTGGCTGGTCCAGAAATTAAGAACTTTGCGCAGATCAAAGTAGGCGACCACCTGAGCGTCACCTATGAAATCGCTGTTGCATTGGAACTCATTAAAACCAAGGGCGATGGCATTCGCAGCAAGCAAGAAGCTTCCGCAGTTACCACTGCACAGCCTGGCCAAAAGCCAGCACAGACGATTACCAACGCAACGGAAATCATTGCTGATGTGGTAGCAGTCGATCGCACCAAGAAGACCGCTTCCATTAAGGGTCCTAATGGTAAGGTCACTGTCGTGAAAGTGAAGAACCCAGAGCTCCTGAAAGACATCGCAGTTGGTGATGTCGTGCGCGCTCTCTTCATCGACAAGATGGCGGCTTCGATTACTGCCCCTAAGAAGTAATACGTAGTTCATTTAGTACCAAACAGAATGCAAAGGGCCTTGCTAAGTACATTTGCTAGCAAGGTGCCTTTCCGTCTTATTGCCCTTTGCATTACCGGCATTGCCAATCGCCTCATTCCACAAATTGCCCACTTTCGGGATGACACCCAGAAATAGAATTGGCAACTCAGCTCCAACGGCGAAGTGAATCAGCAATAAAAAAGCCCCACTAAAGGGGCTTGCGTAACTCTATTCGCGACTCGCACTAGTCATGACGTCTATTCAATGGGCTGACATTGTTTTTGAGTAGCCATGAACTATGTTCAGGGCAGCCGTTTAAAAATCAGCGATTAATATTTATAAAACATTAATGTGCTTCAAATAACGAAACTGGATTTATTGGCTTGCCATCATTCCTCACCTCGAAATAAAGTGCGGGGTAGCCTAAAAAACCAGCCTTCCCTGACAAAGCAATTACATCACCACGCCGAACCAAATCACCTTCTTTTTTTGTTAGCTCACGATTATTGGCATAAACGCTAGTAATCTTGCTGCCATGACTAACGACAATAAGATTCCCATAATTGTTAAAGTAATCCGCAAAAATTACTTTTCCGCCATCAATAGCTCTCACATTAGTATTAATTGGGACTTGAAAAACTAAACCACGCCAGGGCTGACCTTCGACCCCTGCGGCACCAAAAGTATTTATGGGTTTTTCCTTAACTGGCCACTGGGCGCTTTGATGTTTAATGCCGCTACTTTTAACCACCTCTTTGCTTAGATAGGGTTTTAAGGCCACCTTATCGTCAGAATTTTGATTAACTTTTGCTTGAGTATTTTTCTTGATCTCAGGCGCACTTAATTCAATATCAGTAGAGGATCCAGAATTTCTAATAATTGAATTTTTTTCATGGGGTCCCTGAGATTTTTTAGGTGGTAAGTTAACTTCGGTAACCACTTCTGGCTTGTCTTGCACTCCCGGTGCAACAGGTAAAGTCAATTTCGGATTCTGTACTTCGATTGTATTAATAGCATCCTTTTTAATATCGACATTATCAGTTAAATATTGATAATTTAAACCCTTGTCCCAAAAGAGCTTTTCAATTGGATCATTAATAAAATCTGTCGGATAAACAACTCTTGGACCATCATTAAAAAGTGTGCCGACAGGATCATTTTGCATTAACTTACTTGAGCGATTATTTTTATTATCTATTGATTGAGTTTGTGCTAAAGATATACCGCAAGTAAAACCAAAAATATATAGTATTAAAAATTTGTAACATACTCTTGACATTTTTTTGATTAATGTTTATTTTTCAAATACGCAACATAAGATCATCTTGCAATATATGAGGAGCTTGCATCAAACTCACCCTCATCCAGCCTTACGGTCGAATATTTTGGATTTACATCAATAATTTTTCCTCTACCAACCTTAATCTCAAGTGCGCCAAGATTTTCTCCGCTCTGCTTGTCAATTAACTCTTCACCCTTTAAATAAATAGTAAACCTCTGCCCAATTTTTACCGAATTTGATCCGCGGTTTATTATCGCTATGTTTTTTCCAAGCGTTTTTACCACTTCGATTGGATAAATTGAACTTATGAGATTATCTACAAGCTTTTTGGAGGCGCCAGATACTAAAGTACTTAAATTTGCACCCGAAACTGCTGTGGCACCTTCATAATTTGCGCTAAATTTTTGTGAGCCTGTCCACTTCAACTTTCTAGATGAGAATTCTATAACCTCAACATTAACTGTACCAGATGCTGTGCTGGACACTATGGTCTCACCAGTCATTTGAATTTTTTCCCGCATATTGTTAGATATACTTAATCCCTGCAAGCTTACGATTGCTAAATAATCTGCGCCGGCAGCTTGACCTAATCGTGCAACCTCCGCTCTTGCCGCATCACCTCCAGTTATAAAAGCTTTCTCAATTTCAAACAAATTTTGATTGCTTCTATTTAAAATATCAAATCTTCGACTTCCTACTAAAGCTCTACTAAAGTCGCCAATAATAAGCTCCTTATTAGCTTTGTCGTTGGTAATGACGACCATACTACGTCGTTCACTTTTCTGGCCTATTGCCTTAAATTTTGCGTACTTTATAGTTACTGTCGCCTCCCAAAGTGAATTTGGAAGCGGTTTAAGTAAATCGACTGAATACCCTAATATCGGGTTATTAGTTGGAGACTTAATTTTTTGTTTAATGTCATCGTTAACTGTTGTGAGGAACTTCGATGAGCTTGAATTTTCCCCACCAGTTATAGTTGTGCTGTCTTTTGTTGTGGTTACGGCATTTATAGTCATTCCAAATGCTTGGCCAGAGGCCTGCACAACAGCATTCTCAATTGCCTGCCGTTTAGTGCTTCCAACAGCTGTTGCCTTCTCGCTCGCCTCTATAACCTGAGCATACGAAAGATTGCATCCAATTGAGAGAGCGAAAAGAAGCAAGCTTATAAAACTTTTCATATAGTCTTTAGTTCAAAAGTTAAAATTACGGCTCATTAATGCCAAGCATTTACCAAGCAAAGTTTTTATTAGAGCCAATTTTTCTTATATCTATCAGAGTATTAAAGGCAATTTGTCCTGTCACAACATCTGTTGCAGTAAAGTCAAATTCATACTCTAGCGATTGTTTGCTGCGGTCACCGCTTACGTTATTTCTTTGGCGAATTTCACCATTTAGCTGTAGATTTGGTGCCTGCGCTGTTCCACCTTTTGCAACTGATTTTTGATCTACAAGTTTTGACTTTGATAATTGCTGCGACTCATTCAAAAAAGTAGTTCGATCTTGGCCTACAAAGCCCGAAAAAGTAAATTTACCGGACTTAATAAGGCTGCTTCTTATCCGAGAGGTTAAGCTTTTAGTATTTATATTAAATGTTGTATCGTTGATAACTTCACCAATAGCTACCCTCCATCTTGTTCCATCACTCCTAGTTGCTGCTGGTGAAGCTAAAAATTCATCTACAGCTTTTTTGGCTGCAAATTCAAAGTCCACCGTTTCTAGTCCAAATCCTTTAATTGAGTTATCGCTTTTCCCCATTGGGTTGTCAGAAACAACTGCCATTGATTGGCATCCTGCAATCACAGCGGAGAATGCAAGCATGAGAACAACTCTATAAGCCTTTTTCATAATGCCCCTTTATGTGTAATAAAAAATATTAATTTCCTGTTGGCAGGGCTTTTACGTAAGCTGCTGGTATGCCACTTGATCCTGAAGCCTTTAAATAAAGAAGAGAATCTAATGCCGAAGGGAGTATTACGTCTACCAACTTTGAGCCCGAAGGAGAATTAACGGTTAATACTCCGCTAACTGGCCTATCAATAACTGCCACTTGTATTGAATTGGGGAGATTTGCCCATACTCTTGTATCTGCTTTAGTTGTCGCTGCTTGCGCAACTCCAACCCCAAGTTTCATTAAGGCACCAAGCAGCTGATTATCTTTTGTTTCTCTATCTATTGCCGTATTTGCTGCATATTGGGCTGCAGTTTTTATAATGGTTGATGTGATAGCTTTGGTAACTATTCCAGGGTATGCAACGCTAAAATCCATTCCTGCTATATTAGTAATGTTTGTCATTTCTGCAGTTTGATCACCTGCTACGTTTAAATAACCAAATGCAGGTTTTCCCGGCATGAACCTTGGCAGTGCTATTCCAGAATATGTTACTTTGTCAGATACGACAAATAACGGCAAATCAACTCTAAATTCTGTAAAACTTGGTCCAACTCCGTCCTCGTAAATTACATAAACCTTGCCGGTCGACTTGAATTTACTTTTTCTCAATTGAGAGGCTGTTTTGATTGAGAGATCAACACCTTGTTTGGTGGCCGCAGCTTGTTGCGCATTATCGATGGGCCTTATTACGCGATCTGCGGTTTTTTCTTGGCTGGAAGACGATGTTGCTCTAAATATTCCGGACATAAACTGACCGGCACTATTTCTTATCATGGCGTCAGGACGCTTAGACTGAATTCCCGAAATTCCACCATCAATTTGAGTTTGTATTTGTTTGTAGCTTTGATTAAATGTTGTTGCCTGCGGATTTTTAGTATCTTTACCTACTTCTTTAGATACCTCCCTTCGATATGCGGCAAATTGCTGCTGTGCATTTATCATGCGAATATCAAATCTATTAAAATCAACGCGTGCTGCAGACTCATCCCCAAGCATAATTGAATTTATTGCTTGGTAATAATCAATCAAACCTCCCTCGTAAATTTTTCCTTGATATGCTCCAAATGCACTTGAGGTTAATGTAGTCCCAATGAGGTTAGCAATCTCACCCGGAGTGTCTACTGTATCCGCCTTCCAGGCCAAACCTTTTGAAGCGATTTCAAAAGCATCTCGGCTATCTTTCCATAGCCCAGCATCATTAAAAGCTTTCGCAGCCTCTAACGTGTCCAAAAGACTTTCTTTATTATAAGTTGGCTTACCATCTTTAATATACTTTGAAGCAATAGCTTTATAATTAGATGTATCAAGGTACGCCTTTGATGCAGCCGGATCTACCGTTCTGGTAGCCGCACATCCAGATAAAACTACAGTCACTGCTATGGCTGATGTTAATGTAATTGATCTTAAATGATAGATGTTCATGCTATTTCCTTAAAAAATTCAGCAATAAGATTATTTAAAATCTTTAAATAAATCTTGTTTAGCACCTTCCGGCTTTTTAGCGTTTTCTTCTGTTGGCTTCACAATCTTCTCAGAGGTTTCAGGTACTGCAGATGTTGACACTGATTGCTCAATGAGCTTCTCATCAAAATAAGATTTAATGGCTGTCCAATTAAAAATAATTGCGAGGCCAATAGCAATACCTATCAAATATCTCATAATTTATGATTCCTTAGATTTACATCTGCCTTGATAAAATTTAACATTTGATTTTTCGCCCATAAAAACATATGCAATTTCGAGAGCAGTTTTATCTGGCGATAGTTTTATCAACGCAACGCTTGAATTTGTTTGCTCTATTCGATACACATCTACCAAAACAATATATGGAAAATCTTTAATAACAACAGTACTCAACTTTGGACTTGGACCATCATCCTGCTTTATTTCAACCGTTATTAATGTCCCGAAATTAATTTTTTTTGGAAGCGTAAAACTTATAAATGTAATTTTGTTCTGATTCTCAGTTGCATACTGACAATTTATTTCTGTACTGGCTATTGTGTTGTTTGCAATAAAAAATACCGCACAAAATAATAAGACCTTATTCACCTGAAATCCTTAAAAATATCTTGACTGATTTCAAGCTCAGGTATTTCAGCAATGGGTGGATTAGCCTGATTACTTAATTCAGTAATGGTTATATTTACTTTTTCTACTGACAAAGCATAAAACAAATTACCATTACAATTAATTTCTCCTGACGCTCCAGATTTTGTTGTTATTTGAAAATTTTTATATCCTGAATAATTTTTTGCATATTCTATAAACATTGCTTGCAATCTTTGCTTAATATAAATGTGAGGTTGCTTAATTTTTGCAAGTACGTTGTCAGAAGCGCTAACTGCCACTACAACTAAATTTTTGGACGTTGCAGCCTTTGATTGTGATGCACTTTGTCTTACAAGCTGACAAGTTGTATCAGCAGCCTGCGCCGGCAGAATGCCTATTGAAGCAAAAATACACAAGATAATTTTTTTATAATCAAAAATCATTTGTTGGTCGTTGAATTACCGAACCTGGAGTTCCTTGGTGTATCTGAGGCCCACCCATGACGCCTTGGCTTGGATTTGATCCTCCCGCCCCACTGCCCGACTGCTGCGAAGTACTACCTTGTTGCATTTTTTGAACCATACCTTGTGCGGATGCGACTGATTCACACCCCTGACCAATAACAACCGATACTGTGCCCTTCTGCATATCGATTTTGCCGCCGATTACTGCTACACCCTGTAAAAATTGCTCCGCACTTGTACTATTAACTTGCGAAAGTAAAACTCCAATCTCTTGTTGGGTTTGCTTTCCTTCGCCAGATTCTTTGGAATAAGTTTTGTCTAACTGCTTTAGATCTTCATTTACTTTTGTTTTATTGCCCAAGTATTTTGCAAGCTCACCATTGGCATTTGTTTGTGCAACCTTCATTGCCACTTGCACCGATCTAGGATTATTGCCATGTATGGTGCCCATTCCAGTGCAAACAATTCGAGCTTGGCAACTGGGCTTGATCTTAGGTTTGCAGCCTTGAAATGCATCAATCATGTCAGCTTCGCCTTGATTCTGAACCTGCACTTCATTTGAAGGCTGCAACTGCTGAGAAAAGACAGGCTGCGAAAGCAGTGGTAATAAAAATATACTAGCTGATATAGACTTTATATTCATGTAACTCTCCGCTGAGAAAAATCTGTTAATTATTTAATTTATCGAAATACCTAAAGCATGCTCACCGACTTTATTTAACTCTGGGGTATCGTTAAATTGATAACCCTTTTCAATAAGTTTTCTTGTGTAATATTTGTTGTAAATAAAAGACCAGACAATCATTGCAAGGAAAGTTCCGATCCCAAGACTTAAAACCCCCAAAATTACTAAGACCACAAAAACACCAATGAAGGTAATGTAGTCACCCCTAAAAAGTGCAGGAAAAGATCCAAAAAAAAGTGTTGTCCATGAATAACCCACAAAGCCATCTTTTGTTAATCCGGTGTCTTTTTGCTTCATTCTTATTTTTGTAGCCATCTTCTTCTTTCTTTTAAAATTTAGTACGAATGTTTGTAATCATAGCTTATTACCATTTATGAAATGTGGAAATTTGTGCGCTATTTTTGATTACTTAAAATTTAGTGAATAGAGTGCGCTAAATTCCAATGCACCCTTAGCTCCGATCATCCAGCGTCACTTTAAACCCACGCCACGCTAGATCATCGGATTAATATTTATATAATCCATGGCAGTCAACATGCGGCCAATAGTTAACCGAGGTCCACTCTCTAGCTCAAGGTGAGTCGAAGGATACTCAAGTTCGACCATGATTAGCTAAAATCAAGCCAGCGGATAAAGCTGAAACTAATTCATTATGGAAATTTGGCCTGTCCAGCATGATTCGAACGTGCGACCTACGCCTTAGAAGGGCTTACTTTATTGATCTTTTGGTCAATAAAGTATAAGTGGGTGAGATTTGGTTATCAAAGCGGTCCCAATGAAAAAAGTTATGTGGCTGAAGAAACTTTAGCTAGATCTAGGGTTTACTACATGGTAGATAAATAAAAAAAGAGCCATAAGCTCTTGATTTATATAAATAATTGGCGGAGCGGACGGGACTCGAACCCGCGACCCTCGGCGTGACAGGCCGATATTCTAACCAACTGAACTACCGCTCCAATACTGCAAAATCTGGCGTCCCCAGGGGGATTCGAACCCCCGTACTCACCGTGAAAGGGTGATGTCCTAGGCCTCTAGACGATGGGGACCGTGGACTACCAATACTGCATGTGCTGCCATTTTAAATGCTGGTGGAGATAAGCGGGATCGAACCGCTGACCTCTTGCATGCCATGCAAGCGCTCTCCCAGCTGAGCTATACCCCCGTAATCTCGCGTTCAAACTGCTACTGCAACACAAGACATTTAAAACAATCCAAGATTTTAGCCTATTTTTACCTGTTTGCCCTAATTTTCGGCGGCAAGTACTCTCCGTAGGCGCTCGAGGGTTTCAGCCTTACCCAGGATGACCAAGACGGCATCAATTGCTGGGGTTTGGGTGGTGGCAAATAGAGCGTAGCGAACAGGCATTGCCAAGGCTGGCATCTTGAGTTGATGCTGCGCTAAGACCGCCTTGAAGGCTGCTGAATACCCCTCTTTACTGCCATCGCAGGCTTCAATTGCCAGAATCAAATCAGTCAATGCTGGACGAATATTTGCAGGAATATTGGCATCGATTTCGTGCTGCGAAAACGCGGGTGCTGGCATGTAAAACAGCTTGGCGCCATCGGCAATTTCCAGCAATGTATTGGCGCGGTCTTTAAGAAGGCCCACCACCTGAACAAAGTCAGGACCTTGTCCTGATTCCGGAATGACGATCCCGCGCTCAAGCGCAAATGGTTTGACCTGCTCTGCTAGTTTTGCCGCATCGCTATGCTGAATGTAATGGTGGTTGAGCCAAAGTAACTTTTCCGGGTTGTGCTGGGCTGGCGAGCGCCCCAAATGATCCAAATCAAACCAGCCTACAAATTGATCGCGGGTAAAGACTTCAGCATCGCCATGTGCCCAACCGAGGCGGGCTAAATAATTCAGAATGGCTTCGGGCAAATAGCCTTCGCGCTGGTAATCGCGCACGCTCATGGCGCCATTACGTTTGCTCATCTTTTCACCTTCCTCATTAAGGACGGTGGGCAGATGGGCATAAATGGGTGGCGTACCACCTAAAGCGCGCATGATGTTAATTTGACGGGGGGTGTTATTAACGTGATCATCGCCCCGAATCACATGGGTGATCTTCATATCAATATCGTCCACTACGACGCAAAAGTTATATGTTGGCGTGCCATCGGGTCTGGCAATAACCAGATCATCGAGTTCGTCATTGCTTATTTCGATTTGGCCCTTAACCGCATCTTGCCAAATGACGGAGCCACCAATGGGATTTTTAAAACGAATCACTGGCAGCACACCCTCTGGAGCAGGCGGTAATATTTTCCCGGGCTCCGGTCGCCATAAACCGTTATAGCGTGGCTTTTCCTTATTGGTCATTTGCTGATCGCGCAAGGCATTGAGTTCGGCCTCGCTCATGTAGCAAGAGTATGCCAGGCCGGATTTCAGCATCTGTGCAATCACTTCACGGTAGCGATCCATATGCTGCATTTGATAGACGGGGCCCTCGTCGATATCAAGACCAAGCCAAGCCATGCCATCGATGATGACATCCACCGCCTCTTGGGATGAGCGCTCAAGATCAGTGTCTTCAATGCGGAGAATAAAATCACCACCATGGTGGCGTGCAAAGGCCCAAGGGTAGAGGGCGCTGCGAAGATTGCCAAGGTGGATAAAACCAGTTGGGCTGGGAGCAAATCGGGTACGTATAGACATAAACAGTATTATCTCAGGTCAAGCAAATCAAGGCAAAACCAAGGATACTTTGGCCCATGAATGAATTACTTGTTTTTGTATGCGAAGGCGCCCCTGTCCGCGGTGAAATTGTATCGATCAGTACGGCGTGGCAATCGGTCATAGCCCGGCGCAATGACCCCCCTGTTATTCGTCAGATTTTGGGTGATTTTGTCGCGGCAGCAACCCTATTAAGCGCAAGCCTTAAATTTGATGGCACTCTTATTATTCAGGCACAAAGCAAGGGGCCGATTTCCCTCTTGGTGGTGGAATGCAGTTCCAACTTAATCATGCGTGCAACGGTCAAGCTATCCGTAGAGCCTACTGAAATTGATCCCAATGCCACGCTAGCTGATTTGCTGGATGCCGCTAACACTGGGCGTCTGGTGATTACCTTAGATCCGACTGAACGGCAGCCTGGACAGCCGCCCTATCAAGGCATAGTTGGTCTGGAGCAAGATCACAATGGCATTGCAGTACCTGTTCAAAATGCCGCTGAGGCCATCATGCTCTACATGCGCCACTCAGAACAATTGGAGACCCGCATTTGGCTAGCCTCAAACGAACAGGTAGCCGGCGGCTTACTATTGCAGCGTCTACCGAATTCAGGGGGTCATGTGCACCTTGATCCACAAACGGCAGCCGAAGGCTGGAGTCGCATTCAGGCGCTGGGCGAGACGATTACTACGGATGAGTTACTAGAGCTCAGCCCCGAGACCACATTGCGCAGACTCTTTTTGAATGAATCCAGTGAAGCAGGCGTAAGGGCTTTTCCGGCAAGACCGGTGCAGTTTGCCTGCCGCTGTTCACGCCTCAAGGTTGCCGATGTTTTGCGCATGCTAGGGGAAGAGGAAGTGAATAGCATTCTGGCCGAGCAAGGCGCAGTGGAAACCGGTTGTGAATTTTGCGGTAAGAGCTACCGATTTGATGCAGTCGATTGCATTCAGGTGTTCAAAACGGATTTGCTGACCGATGCCACCCGGCCACCATCGGGTGGGCATTAAGCAGAACACCAAGGGCTACTTACTGCGGCTTTTGTGCCTCTTTCGCTTGCGCATCCTGCTTTACCTCGGCTACTGACTTGTCGCTTGGTAATATCTGAATGAAGTATTCGCCTTGTTTAATCATGCCGTGCTCAGTGCGTGCACGCTCTTCAATGGCCCGAGTACCTGTCTTCAAGTCAGCCACATCACCGGCCAATTTAGTATTGCGTAAGGCCAATGCTTGATTCAGCTCTTTTTGGTCTTTGAGTTGCCGCTCCATTTCATACACCTTAAACCAGCCGCCTTTGCCTAGCCAAAGCGGATACTGAATCGCTATCAGCAGGGCAAACATGGAATAAATAATCAGCCGCATGACAATTGAGCGCGCGTTTTTACTTCTTCAGGTTGTAAAAAACGGACCTACCAGGATACGTAGCAACATCACCCAAGTCTTCTTCAATGCGCAAAAGTTGGTTGTACTTGGCAATTCGATCCGAACGTGACAAAGAACCAGTTTTAATCTGCCCTGCATTGGTACCTACTGCAATGTCCGCAATCGTACTGTCTTCGGTTTCGCCGGAGCGATGGGAAATCACGGCAGTGTAATTGGCGCGCTTGGCCATCTCGATGGCAGCAAAGGTCTCTGTTAGGGTACCGATTTGATTGATCTTGATCAGAATCGAATTCGCAACGCCCTTCTCGATGCCTTCTTTAAGGATGCGCGTATTGGTAACAAATAAGTCATCACCAACCAATTGAATCTTTTTACCTAACTTCTGCGTTAAGTCAGCCCAACCATCCCAGTCACTTTCGTGCATGCCATCTTCGATGGAAACGATGGGGAACTGATCAGCCAAATTACCCAGGTAATCCGAGAACTCGCTCGAGCTCAGTTGCAGGCCTTCGCCAGCCAAGTGGTATTTGCCGTCTTTATAGAATTCACTGGCAGCGCAATCAAGCGCGAGAAGAACATCCTCACCGGCGTTGTAACCCGCTTTTTCAATGGCGAGCAAAATGGTTTCAAGGCACTCTTTATTACTCGTAAAGTTCGGCGCAAAGCCACCCTCATCACCAACCGAAGTCGGCATATTCTTATCGTGTAGGATTTTCTTGAGGGCATGAAAAATTTCAGCGCCGCAGCGCAGTGCCTCACGGAAGGTTTCCGTGCCCACCGGCATGATCATGAACTCTTGAATATCGAGGCTATTGTTTGCATGCGCACCACCATTGACGATGTTCATCATCGGAACGGGAAGTTGCATGGCGCCAGAGCCACCAAAGTAGCGGTAGAGCGGCAAGCCAGATTCTTCGGCAGCAGCGCGTGCCACGGCCATGGAAACGGCTAAAGTAGCATTTGCCCCAAGGCGGGCTTTGTTGTGGGTACCATCGAGTTCATTAATGGTGCGATCCAAAAATGCCTGCTCACTGGCGTCTAGTCCCATCACCGCTTCAGCAATTTCAGTATTAATTTTTTGAACGGCCTTGAGAACGCCTTTACCAAGGTACCGCTCGGCATCGCCATCGCGCATTTCAATTGCTTCGCGTGAGCCAGTCGAGGCGCCCGATGGAACTGCAGCTCGGGCCATTACGCCAGATTCGAGAAGCACATCGCACTCGACCGTTGGATTACCGCGTGAATCTAAAATTTCTCGACCGATAATATCGACAATGGCACTCATGAACTTCTCCTCAAAACTGCTGTTCTAAAAAAGTACCGCTTTTTTTCACAACCGCATCGATTGCAACAAGCGATTCCAATAATTCTTTCATGCGATTTAATGGCACTGCGTTCGGGCCGTCCGATAGAGCCTTAGCAGGATCGGGATGGGTCTCCATAAAGAGGCCGCTGATGCCGACCGCTACTGCAGCGCGAGCCAACACGGGGACAAATTCACGCTGACCGCCACTACTGCCGCCCTGCCCGCCTGGCAATTGCACTGAATGGGTTGCATCAAACACGACGGGTGCATGGGTCTCACGCAGGATGGCAAGGCTGCGCATATCCGACACTAAATTGTTGTAGCCAAAGGAGGCGCCGCGTTCACAAACCATAAACTGATCCGGCACATTTGCTTCAGCTGCCGCATCACGTGCCTTTTGAATCACATTGAGCATTTCATGCGGAGACAGAAACTGGCCCTTCTTGAAATTGACCGGCTTACCACTTTGCGCGCAAGCCCGAATGAAGTCGGTTTGGCGGCATAAGAAAGCCGGTGTTTGCATTACGTCCACCACTGCGGCGACGGAGGCAATCTCACTAATGTCATGCACGTCCGTCAGAATGGGCACGCCAACTTCTTTACGAACTTTCGCCAGAATCGCCAAACCCTTTTCCATGCCAAGACCCCGAAAGGAACTGCCCGAAGTGCGATTGGCCTTGTCAAAAGATGACTTATAAATAAATGGAATGCCAAGTGATCCAGTAATTTCTTTTAGCGTGCCGGCAATATCGAGGGCCGACTGCTCCGACTCAATGACGCAAGGACCGGCAATTAAGAAAAAACGTTTCTCTAGTCCAACATCAAATCCGCAGAGTTTCATGCTGCCACCGCTTGGATTGCATCGTGGCGAACCAGCGCTGCTTTAATGTAGGCCAAAAAGAGGGGATGCCCATCGCGCGGCGTCGACGTAAATTCAGGGTGAAACTGCACACCAAAAAACCACGGATGCATTGCTTTAGGCAGTTCCATCATTTCAGGCAAGGATTCGGTTGGGGTACGGGCTGAGATCACCAGCCCTGATTCTTCTAGGCGCGGTACATAAAAGTTATTGACCTCGTAACGATGGCGATGGCGTTCGTTCACTTCATCGCCATAAATGGTGTGCGCCAAGGTATTCGCCTTCACCGGGCAGCGCTGTGAACCTAAGCGCATGGTGCCACCTAAATCCGAATCGTCACCACGCTTTTCCACACGACCTTCACGATCAAGCCATTCGGTAATGAGGGCCACAACGGGGTGCGCTGTCTCCGGATCAAACTCGGTACTGTTGGCCCCAGTAATGCGGGCTACATGGCGGGCAAATTCAATTACAGCCAGTTGCATACCAAGGCAAATACCCAAATAAGGAATATGCTGCTCGCGGGCAAAACGAATGGCGGCAATCTTGCCTTCGGTGCCGCGCTTACCAAAGCCGCCTGGCACGAGAACTGCATCGAGATTGGCAAGGCAATCAACCCCATCTTTTTCAACCTGCTCTGAATCGATGTAACGAATATTTACCCGGGTGTGGTTATGTATACCAGCATGCCGTAAGGCTTCTATAAGGGATTTATACGACTCGGTTAAGTCAACGTACTTGCCCACCATGCCAATCGTGACTTCATATTGGGGATTTTCCATCTCGTGCACCAAATGCGTCCATACGGAGAGATCAGCTGGCTTTGCTTCAATATGCAGTTCACGGCAAATCAGGTCATCCATGCCTTGTTCGTGCAGCATCTGAGGAATCTTGTAGATCGTATCGACATCCCACACGGAGATGACCGACTCTTCTCTTACATTCGAGAATAAGGAAATCTTCGCACGCTCGTCCTCTGGAATCGGGCGATCGGCGCGGCATAGCAAAACCGTTGGCATGATGCCAATCTCGCGCAGTTTTTGCACAGAATGTTGGGTTGGCTTGGTCTTCAGTTCCCCGGCACTAACCAGGTAAGGAACCAAGGTTAGGTGCACAAAGGCGCAACTGTGGGGCGAAAGGCGCAGGCTCATTTGGCGTGCTGCCTCTAAAAACGGCAGGGATTCAATATCACCAACCGTTCCACCTATCTCGCAAATGGCGATATCGGCCAGGCCATCATGACTGGCTTTGGCACCCCGCTCCACAAAGGCCTGAATTTCATTGGTAATGTGCGGAATGACCTGGACTGTCTTACCGAGGTACTCGCCACGCCGCTCCTTACGAATCACCGATTCGTAAATCTGGCCAGTTGTAAAGTTATTGCTTTTGCGCATCTTCGCCGAAACAAAGCGCTCGTAATGGCCTAAATCCAAATCCGTCTCAGCCCCATCCTCCGTCACAAAGACTTCGCCATGCTGAAAGGGACTCATGGTGCCCGGATCAACGTTAATGTAAGGATCTAATTTAAGGAGGGTGACTTTCAGGCCGCGGGATTCAAGAATCGCGGCAAGCGAGGCGGCAGCAATTCCTTTCCCTAGGGAAGAAACTACGCCACCAGTGACAAAAACGTATTTGGTCATCGCGCTTTGGCTCTGTTGGAAATTCTAATTATAACGATACCTTTACAAGAATTCCAAATTTACGCAGGCAGTAAAATGCCATTTTATTCATAACCCCCCATTTGCCCTAATAGGGCCTAGAGGAAGTCAAAATGCGCTTTTTATTTGCAGCTTTCATTACCATCCTCTCCCTATTTTATTTTTTACCCTTTGCCATCGCGTTTTATAAGAAGCGTGTCAATACGGGCGCTATTTTTGCCCTCAACCTGTTTTTAGGCTGGACATTGATTGGCTGGGTAATTTCCTTGGTTTGGGCCCTCAAGGTTGAGCACACAATTTAGGTGAATTCAGCCATAAATTGACCCTGTTAAGCTATGTTTAATAGCATTTTTTACAAATTTTGATGTCCAGCATCCGATCAAAACATTACAATAGGCTTGATCGAGGTCAAGTCCTTGACTTTCCTTGCTTCGCCATTCAATTGATAACCCCTTATTCATAGGAAACGCGATGTTAGAAGCTTACAACGCCCTTGCTGCAGAACGCGCAACACTCGGTATCCCCGCCCTGCCTTTAACCAAAGATCAAACTGCTGAACTGGTTGGTTTACTAAAAAACCCACCGAAAGGCAAAGAGGCTGAGCTGGTTGACTTAATTACCTACCGCGTTCCTGCTGGCGTTGATGAGGCCGCTAAAGTTAAGGCCGAGTTTTTGGCTGCAGTTGCCAAAGGAACTGATAAGTCTCCCCTCATTTCACGCATTAAGGCCACCGAGTTGCTCGGCACCATGCTGGGCGGCTACAACATTGCTCCCCTAGTGGAATTGCTGGCAGATGCAGAGTGCGCAGCAGCAGCGGCTGAGGCTCTCAAGAAGACCCTCTTGATGTTTGATTACTTCCATGATGTGCAAGAGATGGCAGAAAAAGGTAACGCCCACGCAAAGGGAGTAATGCAGAGCTGGGCGGATGCAGAATGGTTCACGAGCCGTCCTGCTGTTCCAGAGAGTATGACCTTAACCGTATTCAAGGTTACTGGCGAGACCAATACCGACGATCTGTCTCCTGCCCCTGATGCTTGGAGCCGCCCGGATATTCCATTGCATGCCACTGTGATGCTAAAAAACCCCCGCACTGGCATTGAGCCAGATGAGACTGGTGTTCGAGGCCCCATGAAGCAAATTGAATCGCTGCAGAAAAAAGGCCATCAAATTGCTTATGTAGGTGATGTGGTTGGCACTGGCTCATCCCGTAAATCGGCGACTAACTCGGTGCTCTGGTGGACCGGCCAAGATATTCCTTTTGTGCCCAACAAACGCTTTGGCGGTGTTTGCCTTGGTACCAAGATTGCTCCGATCTTCTTTAACACCATGGAAGACGCCGGCGCATTACCAATCGAGCTCGACGTCAATCAAATGAATATGGGTGACGTAATTGAGCTGCGCCCCTACGAAGGCAAGGCCCTGAAAAATGGCCAAGTCATTGCTGAGTTCTCGCTCAAATCCCCTGTGATTTTGGATGAAGTGCGCGCTGGTGGCCGTATTCCGCTGATCATTGGACGTGGCCTGACTGCGAAGGCGCGTGCCGCACTGGGTTTAGCGGCCTCGACCGAGTTCCGCTTGCCGATTAGCCCGCCCGACAATAAAAAAGGCTTTAGCTTGGCGCAAAAAATGGTGGGTCGCGCTTGCGGACTGCCAGAGGGTCAAGGTGTTCGCCCTGGCACTTATTGCGAACCCCACATGACTACCGTGGGCTCGCAAGATACGACCGGCCCAATGACCCGCGATGAACTCAAGGACTTGGCATGTCTCGGCTTTTCAACCGACCTGATGATGCAGTCCTTCTGCCATACATCGGCATACCCCAAGCCAGTCGATATCCGCACCCACCACGAGTTGCCTTCCTTCATGACCAACCGTGGTGGCGTTGCTTTGCGTCCCGGTGATGGCGTGATTCACAGCTGGCTCAATCGACTGCTCTTGCCCGATACCTGCGGCACGGGTGGCGATAGCCATACCCGCTTCCCAATTGGCATTTCATTCCCAGCCGGATCTGGTTTAGTGGCATTTGCTGCCGCTACTGGAGTCATGCCTCTCGATATGCCGGAGTCGGTATTGATTCGCTTCAAAGGAAACATGCAGCCTGGCATCACGCTGCGTGACTTAGTCAACGCCATCCCGCTATATGCCATCAAGCGCGGTTTGCTGACGGTTGCAAAGCAAGGCAAGAAGAATATTTTCTCCGGCCGTATTTTGGAGATCGAAGGCTTGCCTGAGCTCAAAGTAGAACAAGCCTTTGAATTGTCCGATGCCTCTGCCGAACGTTCTGCTGGTGGCTGCACCGTGCACTTGAACAAAGAGCCCATCATTGAGTACATGCGCTCCAACATCACGTTAATGAAGTGGATGATTGCCAATGGCTACGAAGATGCGCGCACCTTAGGTCGCCGCATTAAAGCCATGGAAGCCTGGATTGCCAATCCCCAATTACTCAAAGCGGATGCCAATGCAGACTATGCCGAGATTATTGAAATCGACATTAACGAAATCAAAGAACCCATCCTCGCCTGCCCCAATGATCCAGACGATGTGAAGTTCCTTTCTGAGGTATCGGGAACCAAGATTGATGAGGTCTTTATTGGCTCCTGCATGACTAATATTGGCCACTTCCGTGCTGCTGGAAAAGTACTCGAAGGTAAAACCGATATTCCAACTCGCCTTTGGATTGCTCCTCCAACCAAAATGGATGCGATGGTTCTCACCGAAGAGGGTTACTACGGCATTCTGGGCCGCACGGGCGCCCGCATGGAAGCCCCTGGATGCTCCCTATGCATGGGTAATCAAGCATCGATGCGCAAAGGCGCCACGGCGGTTTCGACCTCGACTCGCAACTTCCCTAATCGATTGGGTATTGATACCAATGTCTTCTTGGCCTCAGCTGAACTCTCTGCCGTAGCAGCGCTCTTGGGCCGCATTCCAACAATGCAGGAGTACTTGGATCAATTGGGCTCGCTCAACGCGAAGGCGGATGAGGTTTATCGCTACATGAACTTTGACAAGATCAAGTCGTTTAGTGATGTTGCGGATACCGTCACAGTTTAAGTAAGGCAATCAGCAATCATTGCCATGAAATAAGGGGATCAGTGATCCCCTTATTCATTTGCTCAAGACAATTTATCGCATCACACTTTAAATACATAGGGCATTTTCTTGCCTCGCATTGGCGTGACGTAAACCAGTAGCCCACGATGCGGTTGCTAAGCCCGTCTTCGCTTGAATTAGCTTGGCACGCTTGACCACATCAGACCACTCTGCTTGTAAGATGGGCCCCTTAAATGCCATAGCCACCACATTGCAATCGTGGGATTCTGGAAATAGTAAGACGCGATTATGGAAGGCTTCACAGATATTGCTGAGATTGATATCAAAGCTTTTGTGTCGAGAAAACAAATTGACCGTCAGAATTCCGGGTGATTTAAGCAAGTCATAGCAGCCGCTATAGAAATCCAGAGAACTCACCGAGGGGCCGTCGCAAATGGCATCATATAAATCAACTTGCAGCGCATCGAACTGATTGTGAAATTGATCATCATGCACAAATGCACGGGCATCGATCTGCAGGGTCTGCAATCTTCGATCATCGTCAGGCGAAAAAAACATACTGCGCGCCGCAATAATGACTGCCGGGTTTATTTCCACTACCGTAGTTTTGACTGCGGGGCAATGCAGGTGAGTGAACTTAGTCAAAGCGCCAGTACCTAGACCCAGCTGGGCAACCCGCATTCCGGGCTTGGTCCCTAGAAATAAAAGCCAAGCCATCATTTGTTGGTTGTATTCCAGGTAGATTTCATTAGGGTCGCGCAGACGCATTGCTCCTTGAATTAACTCCGTACCGAAATGCAAATAGCGAATGCCACCCGATTCAGAAAAGGTCACCGGCTCCATCAGCATGGGATCGGCACCTTACTTACCCCACCCAGCGGCGGGCATTACGGAATAAACGCATCCAGGGGCTAGCGCCATCGGAGGTTTGTTGCCATTCGCTTGGGGCCCAGCTCATCTGGGCCGTACGAAAGACCCGTTCCGGATGCGGCATCATCACAGTAAAGCGGCCATCGGCCGTGGTAACGCCGGTCAGACCGCCTGGGGAGCCATTGGGATTCATCGGGTAGGCCTCGGTCGGATTACCGCGGTGATCAACAAAACGCAGTGCGGTTAGACCTGCACTTTGCAATTTGGCTAAATTACCCTGTTGACCAAAGTTGGCAAAGCCTTCACCATGCGCAATCGCAATCGGAATCTGGCTCCCCTCCATGCCTTGGAGCAGAATGGATGGGGACTTAAGCACCTCTGCCATTACGAGACGCGCTTCATACTGCTCTGATTGATTGCGGGTGAACTTAGGCCAGGCATCGGCTCCTGGAATGATCCCAGCCAGGTTACTCATCATCTGGCAACCATTGCATACACCTAAAGCAAAGCTATCTGAACGATCAAAAAAGCTGGAAAACTGATCACGCAATTGCGGATTGAACAAAATGGTTTTAGCCCAGCCCTCACCAGCACCGAGTACATCGCCATAACTAAACCCACCACAAGCAACCAGACCACGGAAGTTGGATAAGCTCGCTTTGCCGGAAATCAAATCCGACATATGTACGTCATATGAATCAAAGCCCGCCCAATCCATGGCGTAGGCCATTTCCACATGGGAGTTCACGCCCTGCTCGCGCAAAATCGCCATTTTGGGCCGAGTACCTGAGTTGATGAAGGGCGCAGAAACATCATCGCTCACATCAAATGTCAATAGAGGTGAAAGACCGGGATCTTCCTTGTCATCCAGTAGCCCATACTCACTATCGGCGCAGGATGGGTTATCGCGCAAGCGGGCAATCTGCCAGCTGGTGCTTTGCCATACTTTGTGCAGTAGTTCACGTGGCTCGGCATAAATATTTTTGGCATCGCGCCAAATCTCAATGCGACCGTTGGTATTGGGTTTACCAATCACATGACTGCAGGCACTCAATCCAACTTTACGTAATAGTGCAAATACTGCATCGCGATCGGTGCGGCGTACCTGAATGACGGCGCCTAGCTCTTCATTAAACAGGGCTCGAATTGTTTGCTCATGGCGGCGACCAGAGACTTGCTGCGACCAATTTTTAGCATCGCCATAATCGGGCTCTTGATCTAAATCGACCGCGATCATATCCACATTAATGGAAATACCGCAGTGGGATGCAAAAGCCATCTCAGCAATGGTCGCAAGGAGGCCGCCATCTGAACGGTCGTGGTATGCCAAGAGATAACCGGCAGCGCGCAATTCGATGATTGCGCTTGCAAGGGCTTTCAAATCACTTGGATCATCTAAATTTGGAGCAGTTTTGCCAGATTGATTTAAAACCTGACCCAATATGCTACCAGCCATGCGGTTCTTACCACGGCCCAAATCAATCAAAATCAGTTCGCTATCTAAAGGCTGCCCAGCATCACGGAGTTGCAATAAGGGAGTGCTGGTTTTGCGTGCATCGGTAACCTGTGCAAATGCCGAGATCACCAAGGAAACGGGTGAGATCACTTTCTTTATATCACTGCCCTCTTGCCACTCAGAGGCCATGGATAAAGAGTCCTTGCCGACAGGAATGGATATACCTAATGCAGGACAGAGTTCCATACCGACTGCCTTCACCGAATCAAAGAGCTTGGCATCTTCGCCTGGCTTACCGCAGGCCGCCATCCAGTTTGCCGATAACTTCACCGTATCGAGTCCACTAATATCAGCAGCCAATAGATTGGTAATGGCTTCACCCACTGCCATACGAGCTGCTGCAGGCGCATCGATCACAGCAATTGGGGTACGCTCACCCATCGACATGGCTTCGCCGCGGTAACCCACATAATCCATCATTGTCACGGCGCAATCAGCTACTGGCACTTGCCATGGGCCAACCAGTTGGTCGCGTGCATTGAGACCGCCGACCGTCCGATCACCGATGGTGATTAAAAATAACTTACTGGCTACGGTCGGTTGCTGTAAAACCCAGGCAATGCATTCTTCTAGCTTGGCGTCCGTGACGTCGAGCTCTGCAAAACGTTGCGCAATATGGGTGACATCGCGATGCATTTTGGGCGGCTTGCCGAGCAATACCTCCATCGGCATATCAATTGGAAATGCCGCATCTGAATCAGGCTCTGCCTTACTATCGCCGAGGCGTAATTGGCGCTCGAGGGTGGCGTGACCCACTACCGAGATGGGGCAACGCTCGCGCTCGCATAGTGCCTTAAGTAAATCCAAATCAGCGGTATCGATGGCTAGCACATAACGTTCTTGTGATTCGTTACACCAAATTTCAGCTGGACTCATACCACTTTCTTCCAGCATGATGTTACGCAGCTTAAAGTCAGCCCCAAGTCCAGCGCCATCGGCCAGCTCAGGAAAGGCATTCGATAGTCCGCCCGCGCCGACATCGTGTATCGACACAATCGGATTGGCAGCGCCCATGGCACGGCAAGCATTAATGACTTCCTGCGCCCGGCGCTCAATCTCTGGATTGCCACGCTGCACTGAGTTGAAATCCAAGTCAGCTGCGTTGGTACCCGTTGCCATGGAACTGGCAGTTCCGCCACCCATGCCAATGCGCATACCAGGCCCACCCAATTGAACTAATAAGTGACCTGCTTTGATTTCTTTTTTAGCCGTATGAATGGCATCGATGTTGCCAATACCGCCGGCAATCATGATGGGCTTGTGATAGCCGTGACGCACGCCGTTGATGGTTTGCTCATAGACCCGGAAATAGCCACCCAGAATCGGTCGACCGAATTCATTATTAAAGGCAGCGCCACCAAGCGGCCCCTCGATCATGATCTGCAGCGGTGAGGCAATGCGTTCTGGCTTGCCGTACTGTGGTGCCTCCCACGGCAAGTTCATAGTGGGAATGTTCAAATTCGATACTGAAAAGCCAGTCAGGCCTGCCTTGGGTCTGCCACCAATACCGGTTGCGCCCTCATCGCGAAGTTCACCGCCAGCACCGGTAGAAGCGCCAGGAAACGGAGCGATTGCAGTGGGGTGATTGTGCGTCTCGACCTTCATCAAGGTATGGGTCAAGCGCTGCTCTTTTTGATAGCGCTGATCGGCGCCCTGCGGTACCCAGGTTTGTGCTTCGCAGCCCTCCATGACGGCCGAATTATCGGAGTAGGCAACGATGGTCCCTTTGGGTTGCAAGCGATGCGTATTGCGAATCATGCCAAATAAGGACATATCTTGCTGCTGGCCATCAATGGTCCACGAAGCATTAAAGATTTTGTGGCGGCAATGTTCGCTATTGGCTTGCGCAAACATGATGAGCTCAACGTCACTTGGATTGCGACCTAGGCGTTTAAAGTTTTCGGCCAGGTACGTAATCTCATCTTCCGATAAGGCCAGCCCGAATTCGAGATTGGCCTTTTCTAAGGCGGCCTCGCCCTCAGCCATAAGGGGTATACGAAGGAGCGGACGGTCCTCTAGGCTTTGGTAGAGCGGCGTAACTGCATCAACCGAGTCAACTAGGGTTTCGGTCATCCGGTCATGCAAGGCCGCCAATACCGACTGCTGCTGTTGCGTACTTAACTTACTTTGAGCAATCCAGGTGTATTGAATTCCGCGCTCAATACGCAGTAGTGGCAGACCACACTGGTGTGCAATATCAGTCGCCTTACTCGCCCAGGGCGATACCGTACCGAAACGGGGAATGGCAATAGCCTGGGACGGTTGCGGTGATTGACCTAGGCTAGCTAGCCACCCTGCTTTTGGCTCAGCTAAGGTAAAGGGCTCGCCATACGTAAGCAGACCCTCCAAAACCAAGAGCTGGGCATCATCCAGTTCGGTCTCTGACCAGACGAAATGAAGGTACTGTGCCTGAATCGCCCTAAGTGGAATGCCCAGTTCTGCTAGCGAGGCTAAAAGCCGCTGCTGGCGGAAGGCTGAAAGGGCATCAGCCCCGGGCAAACAACGAAAAAAAGACATGGGGTAATTATAAGGTTTTGGCTAAAAAACCCTGCCGTTTTACTCTGCTAGTAAGGCTCCGCCCTGCAGATGGAGCTGGCGTGCACACCGTCCTGCTAAGGCAGCATCATGGGTTACTAAAATCAGAGTAGACCCATTGGCCTGATTAAGGTCAAACAACAGATCGATTACTTTAGCGCCACTGGCCTGATCTAAGCTACCCGTAGGCTCATCGGCAAACAAAATAGCGGGTTTACCAACGAATGCACGGGCAAGAGCAACGCGCTGCTGCTCTCCGCCCGATAGCGTTTTTTGAAAGTGATTGAGGCGTGTACTTAAGCCAACTTTATCTAACCAAAATTGCGCTTGCTCGCGTGCCTCTACAAGCGCTATGCCACGAAGCTCTAAAGGGAGCATGACATTTTCAAGTGCACTGAGGTGCGGTATCAGCTGAAACGACTGGAAAACAAAGCCAACATATTTGCCCCGCAATTGAGCCCGACCATCTTCGCTTAAATTGGCTAAGTTTTCACCGACTAATTCAACCAGGCCATCGGTGGCCGTATCTAGGCCAGCCAACAGGCTTAGTAAGGTACTTTTACCTGAGCCTGATGCACCCACAATGGCAACGCTTTCTCCAGCACAGACATTAAATGAAATGTCATGCAAAATAGTCAATGGTCCATCGCTGGTCTGTACGGATTTGCCTAAATGCTGTACGTTAAGCACAACCGATTGATTGCTCATAAGGAATATAGTTTGAAATTTTGCATTGCCATCATCTTACTCGGGCTGACACTTATTAGCCCAACAAGGGCACAAGACCCCATTAAACCGACTCTTTTAATCACCGGCGATAGCTTGTCTGCTGAATATGGTATTGCACGGGGCAGTGGCTGGGTTGCTTTACTCACCAGTCGCCTGCAAAAAGAAGGCAGTAACTGGGAGGTAATGAACGCCAGCATCAGCGGCGAGACCACCTCAGGCGGTCTAACGCGCCTGCCTAAGTTGCTGAGTCAGAAAAAACCGAAACTAGTCATTATTGAATTGGGGGCAAACGATGCATTGCGTGGCCTTCCCCTAGCGGAAACCGAAAGAAATATCCGCACCATGGTAGAGCTCAGTAAAAAATCAGGGGCTGAAGTACTGCTGCTTGGAATGCGCATTCCGCCAAACTATGGCCAAGAATATACCCAACAGTTTGCCCAGCTTTTTGTGCGCATTGCAAAAAACCAGCAAGTGGCGCTACTGCCATTCTTTTTGGAAGGCGTTGCTCAGCGTAATGAACTCTTTCAGGCGGACCGCATTCATCCGAACGAGGCAGCACAGAGCATTATGTTTCAGAACGTCTGGACTGCACTTGCCCCCTTCTATGGGCAGCTAATACCGAAAAAGAATTAACCCCCAGCGCTACCCGCACTCGCTTGCTTTAAGGGGTTAATCACTTTGACATTGGCTTCATTGCGCCAGTAGGACATAAAACCGACGAATTCAGCCTGCGCTGCAAGGGCCTGAATCTGCTGGGCTTGGGCCAGACGAATCTTGGCATCGGCTGCGGGAGGCTGACGTACTTGATCAATGCGATACAAGGTCGTACCTGATCCCGGATTGGAAATAGAAATCACCATGGGCAACTTGCTTGGATCTAAAGCCATGACCGCATCCAGTGGAGAGCCGACTAAGTTTGCAGGCTTATTGCGTGATACCCAAACAGGAGCACCAAATCCAGCGGCACTAGAGGGATTTTTCTCAGCAGCAATAAAGCGCTCGGCTGCCATAGCACTCGCTAGCTTTTCTGCGCCCCGTAACGTAACTTGACGTTTGACCTCATTAGCAACTGCGCTATAGGGCATTACTTCGGCTGGGAACAGCTGGGTCACACGGGCCGACACAAAGACTCCTGGGGAAATCTGCACAGCTTCAATGTTGCGTTTATTTTTTAGGGCGTCATCACTGAATAGAGCCTGGACTACTTTTTGGTTATTGAGTGGATGATCTGCCGGAAGCCCTGCTTTACCACCACGGGAAACGCCTTTGACCGATTGAATACCAAGCTTTAACTTATCGGCCGCAGGTTTCAGGCTATCGGATTGGTCGTAAGTCAGGTTAGCAAACTGGTCGGCTTTTTCACCAAAGGCTTTAGCATCCTCTTTGGGGTCAGCACGTAGTACTACAAAGTCAATGTCAATGCGCTCGGGAGTTTCGAATAAGCGCGCATTGGCTTTATAAAAATCCTCAAGTTCCGCCTCCGTTGGCGTTACCTTGGAGACAAAATCAGCCGCTGTAAATTGGATCGACTGCACTTGGCGCTCCGACTCGTACAAGGCAGAAATGATGTTGGCAAGCTTGGGTGCAGGTAGCTCCGTACGGGCTGCAGAGGTCACAAACTGCTGAATCATCAAGTCAAAACGCTGCCCGCCTTCAAACTGCTCAATCGTCATTCCGGCATTAGCTAGGAGCTGGCGATAACGGGTACTATCAAAAGTACCGTCTGGCTTGTATAGGGACTTGATTTCTGGAATAGTGGCTAAGTTTTTGGTCAGCGCTTGATCGCTAATGCGCAGCTGCAGTTTGTTCACTGCAAAGGCCAAGAGGCGCTGCTGCAGTAATTCATCCAATACGGCTTGACGAAACGGGAGACTTTGGGCGATTTGGGAATTAGCGCCAACCCGCTCAGACTGCCGCTTGGCTGAATTGTCGACCTCTTGGGCGGTAATGGCCTTACCATTGACCTTGATGAGGTCGGTTTCTTGTTCAAAGAAATCCGTATAGCCTGAAACACCAAACAAAACAAAGGAAGGGAAAATGAACAAGAGCAGAATGAACTGCAATAAGCGTTGGTGTTTACGAACGGAATCAAACATGAATGGGCTTTACCGCTTAATGATCGCAGGGTTTATAAAAGTGTCGGAGTGGCAAGCAATGAAATACGAGGGAATCCAGACAAGATCACAAATAGGGGGCATGGTGGGCGCTGACGGGCTCGAACCGCCGACATTCTGCGTGTAAGGCAGACGCTCTACCAACTGAGCTAAGCGCCCCATAAAACAACCGAAATTGTACCCTTAGTCCAGCATGGGTGCCAATTTTCTTGATTGGCCCAATGCTTACACTGAACGAAGGGTACGATCCCGAGATTAGATTAATGCTTTAAGACTTCCCCAGTAGCAATTGCGGCGCTAGCCTTACTGGCTTCTGCCGCCTGTTTTCCTAGATCATCCGGGCTGAGTTCAGGCAAGGCCTCCGGCTTGCGTTCTAAGGCAAGCTCGAGCACTTTATCGATCCAGCGAACTGGAATGATCTCAATTGCGTTCTTGACGTTGTCTGGGATATCAATTAAGTCCTTCACGTTCTCTTCCGGAATTAAAGCCAGCTTGATGCCGCCCCGATGCGCGGCCAATAATTTCTCTTTCAGACCGCCAATCGGCAAGACCTCACCGCGCAAGGTAATTTCTCCGGTCATGGCAACATCAGAACGCACTGGGATACCAGTGAAAACGGAAACCAAGGCGGTAGTGATGGCAATACCAGCCGATGGCCCGTCTTTGGGAGTAGCGCCTTCTGGAAAATGAATGTGGATATCCTTCTTTTCAAACGCCTCATCGGTAATGCCGAGTGCGCGAGCACGTGAACGCACTACGGTTCTAGCAGCCTCTACCGACTCTTTCATCACATCGCCCAAAGAACCAGTGCGCGTAATGACGCCTTTGCCTGGCATGAGTGCTGCTTCGATCGTGAGTAAATCACCTCCCACCTCAGTCCATGCAAGACCAGTCACTTGACCAAGCTGATTCTCTTTTGCGGCTAAGCCGTAATCAAAAATCTTGACAGACAAGAACTTTTCTAAATTATCTGCATCAACAATGATCGGCGCAGCTTCTTTTTTGAGGAGCAACAGTTTGACCACTTTGCGGCAAACCTTGCTGATCTCACGCTCAAGTGAACGAACCCCTGCCTCACGGGTGTAGTAGCGAATCATGCTGCGAATTGCGCTTTCTTCTATTTGCAGTTCGCCTTTTTTCAAACCATTGTTTTTAATTTGCTTGGGAATTAAATAATTGGTGGCGATGCTAGTTTTTTCGTCTTCGGTATAGCCTGCCAAACGAATCACCTCAAGGCGATCGAGCAGTGGCCCGGGAATGTTTAAGGAATTCGCGGTAGCAACAAACATGACATCGGATAGATCAAAGTCGACCTCAACATAGTGATCTTGGAAAGTATGGTTCTGTTCTGGATCGAGCACCTCTAATAAGGCACTAGCAGGATCACCCCGAAAGTCCATGCCCATCTTATCCACCTCATCCAATAAGAACAGGGGATTACGGACGCCGACCTTGGTTAAGCTCGATAAAATCTTGCCCGGCATCGAACCAATATAGGTACGACGATGGCCGCGAATTTCTGACTCATCGCGAACGCCGCCCAAGGCCATGCGCACAAACTTGCGATTGGTAGCACGGGCAATAGACTGACCTAGAGATGTTTTACCAACACCTGGAGGGCCTACCAGGCACAAGATGGGGGCTTTTACACGATCAACGCGTTGCTGAACTGCAAGGTACTCCAAGATGCGTTCTTTGACTTTGTCCAGTCCATAGTGGTCCTGATCAAGCACCTTCTCCGCATTATCTAAATCGTTGTTGACCTTGCTCTTCTTTTTCCAAGGAAGGCCTACAAGGGTATCAATGTAGTTGCGTATCACCGTTGCCTCTGCTGACATGGGTGACATTAGTTTGAGTTTTTTCAGCTCCGACTCGGCTTTTTTCAGCGCTTCTTTTGGCATCTTGGCCGCTTTAATGCGCTTCTCTAATTCCTCGAGATCAGCGCCCTCTTCGCCTTCGCCTAACTCCTTCTGAATCGCTTTAACCTGTTCATTAAGGTAGTACTCGCGCTGGCTCTTTTCCATTTGGCGCTTGACGCGGCCACGAATGCGCTTCTCAACTTGCAGAATATCGATTTCGCTCTCTAAGTCAGCTAATAAACTCTCGAGGCGTTTTACGACATCGGTCATCTCCAATAGGCGCTGTTTTTGCTCTAGCTTGACCGGTAAATGGGCGCAAATGGTATCGGCCAAACGGCTTGGGTCATCAATGCCACCTAAGGACGCGAGAATCTCTTGCGGAATCTTTTTATTCAGTTTGACGTACTGATCGAACTGGGCCATGATCGCGCGGCGCAGTGCCTCTGTCTCGTGGGCATCTAAGGTATCGATGGCTTTGGGTGTTGCTTCGCAACTGAAGTAGCCAAGGGCATCTTCAATTTGACTCACTTCAGCACGCTGTGAACCTTCGACTAGTACCTTAACAGTGCCGTCTGGCAGTTTTAACATCTGCAAAATACTGGCAATGCAACCCACATCGTATAAATCATCGACCGAGGGCTCATCTTTTGCGGCGGTCTTTTGGGCAACCAGCAAAACGCTCTTACCAGTTTCCATGGCTGCTTCAAGCGCCTTGATGGATTTAGGACGCCCCACAAATAGGGGGATCACCATGTGGGGAAAGACAACTACGTCCCGCAGGGGGAGCAAAGGCAGTTGAATCGGTTCAGAGGGCAGTAATAAATGGCCAGGCATGGGGCGAATCCTCCAAAGTAGTCAAACGCTCAAAATTTCTTAAAAGTACCAAAAGCTACTTAAAAGGCGTAATTCAATGATCAGAATACTACTTATATGGGTTTGTGCCTCTGAATTACAAGAGCAAAATGAGGAAAAAGTAACAAAATTAGGGCAAAAGTAGCCAAATTTAGGTCAAATTAAGCTTTTTTAGACAATTCCTGATTTGCAAGAGGGGCTTCGCTCTGCTTATAGACCAAAAGGGGCTTTCCTTGACCCTGAATGCTACTTTCATCAATCACGACTTTTTGAACATTACGCAGGGATGGCAAGTCATACATGACGTCCATCAAGGCGCCTTCTAGGATCGAGCGCAGACCACGAGCGCCCGTTTTACGGGCAATCGCTTTTTTGGCAATCGCAGACAAGGCTTCTGGACGCACTTCGAGTTCAGCGCCTTCCATGGTTAAGAGGGCTTGATATTGCTTAACCAAGGCATTTTTTGGCTCTGTCAAGATTTGGACTAAAGCAGTCTCATCTAGCTGAGCCAAGGTGGTTAGCACTGGCAAACGACCAATCAATTCTGGAATTAAACCAAACTTAATCAGATCTTCTGGCTCCACTTCTTTGAGTAACTCGCTGGAGCCGCGATCGTCTTTGCCTGGCACTTCGGCGCTAAAGCCAATACCGGTTTTTGCCGTACGCTGCTGAATCACTTTTTCTAATCCGTCAAATGCGCCACCGCAAATAAACAGAATATTGGTTGTATCGACTTGCAAGAAATCTTGATTGGGGTGTTTGCGACCGCCCTGGGGAGGTACAGATGCCATGGTGCCTTCAACCAATTTCAAGAGGGCCTGCTGCACGCCCTCACCCGAAACGTCGCGGGTGATTGAGGGGTTATCTGACTTGCGTGAAATTTTGTCAATCTCATCGATGTAGACTATGCCGCGTTGCGCTTTTTCGACGTTGTAGTCGCAAGCCTGTAGTAGCTTCTGAATGATATTTTCAACATCCTCACCAACATAGCCGGCCTCCGTAAGGGTCGTGGCATCAGCCATGACGAAGGGGACATCAAGCAAGCGTGCCAGTGTTTGTGCGAGTAAGGTTTTGCCTGAACCAGTTGGGCCAATCAGCAAGATATTACTTTTGGCTAACTCAACGCCATCCACGATGGCCTTAGCGGGTAATTTTGATTGCTTAGTTTCGGTTTTACTATCTTTGGTATCGGCAGCGCCATCCGCTTTAGTTGCTTTGTCTTTTTTAGGTGCCGGCAAATACTGCAAACGCTTGTAATGGTTGTAGACCGCCACAGCTAATGTCTTTTTAGCTTGATCTTGACCAATTACATATTGATCGAGATCCGCACGAATTTCATGCGGCGTAGGCAAGCCACCATCACCCTTTGACGACGGTAAATTAGCTAACTCTTCTTGAATAATGTCGGTGCATAAATCAATGCACTCATCGCAAATAAAAACCGAAGGACCGGCAATGAGTTTTTTGACTTCGTGCTGACTCTTGCCGCAGAACGAGCAAAAGAGGAGCTTGTCAGCCGAAGTAGGTATTTTGGGATCGCTCAATTAGGGGCGCTTATCAATGACTTTATCGATTAAACCGTAATCACGGGCTTGATCGGCCGACATGAAATTATCTCGATCAGTATCTTTGGCAATGGTTTCAATCGATTGGCCAGTGCGATCCGCTAAGATTTGATTGAGGCGCTCGCGCAAATACAAAATCTCACGCGCTTGAATTTCAATATCTGAAGCCTGACCGCGCGCACCGCCCAGGGGCTGATGAATCATCACGCGGGAATTCGGCAGGGCGTAGCGCTTGCCCTTCTCCCCGGCGCAAAGTAAAAAAGCACCCATACTCGCCGCCATACCCATGCATAAGGTACTGACGTGTGGTTTGATGAATTGCATCGTATCGAAAATGGCCAGGCCAGCCGAAACCGAGCCACCGGGTGAGTTGATGTAGAGCGAGATTTCTTTATCGGGATTTTCGCTTTCCAGAAAGAGCAGCTGCGCTATCACCAAATTGGCCGTTTGATCATTCACTTCACCCACCAGAAAGACAACGCGCTCTTTCAGGAGGCGGGAGTAAATATCGTAAGCACGCTCACCGCGACCAGAGGTTTCAATCACCATCGGCACCATGCCAAGGCCGCGGGTCTCTAAATCACCTGCGGATGCATTGCTGGCATTGTAAAAATGGGAATCAGTACGGTTCATGCGAATAGGCTTTCGTGATCGATTAATTAATTAAGTTTGCTCAGTTCTTCAAAGCTTACCGCTTTATCAGTAATCTTGCCCAAGCCGCTCACATATTGAATCACATTGGCCTCCAGCACGACCGATTCCACGTCTTTTAAGCGACGGGGGTCGCTGTAGAACCAGCGCACCACCTCTTTCGGATCTTCGTAGGTCGATGCTTGCTCTTCAATCTCGGACTTGATCTGATCGGTAGTGGCTACCAGATTTTGCTGTTTTACTAAATCACTGAGAATTAGGCCAAGGCGAACGCGTTTTTTCGCTTGCTCTGCAAACATTTCCGCTGGAATGGGGGCGTCTTTGGCGTTAGGGATGCCGCGCTGCATTAAATCTTGGCGCGCCATTTCAACGAGGCGCTCTTGCTCGCTGGCAATCAATGACTTGGGTACGTCCAGGTCACATAGCTTCTCGAGCTGATCCATTACTTCATTTTTCAGTAAAGCAGTGGTGCGGCGCTTCACCTCGCGCTCTAAGTTCTCACGCACTTCACTGCGCATCTTGGCAACACCTTCGGTTACGCCAAGCGATAAAGCAAAGGCATCATTCACTTCAGGCATGTGGGGCCAATTGACCTGCTTCACTGTGATTGTGAACTCCGCTGTTTTACCTGCAACGTCTTTGCCGTGGTAATCGTCAGGGAACTTTAATGGGAAGGTCTTGCTTTCATCACATTTAAGGCCAAGAGCAGCCGCCTCAAACTCAGGCAACATCCGGCCCTCACCTAAGACAAACTGAAAACCATCGGCTTTACCGCCAGTAAATTCCACGCCATCAATGGTGCCAACAAAGTCGATGGTAATTTGATCGCCCGTCTGAGCTGCGAGATTATTGCCGCCATCACCATGATCGCCAGGGACACCGCGCGGATGGTAATGCACTTGTTGTTTGCGCAGAACATCTAAGGCACGATCGATTTCCGGCTCACCAATCGTGGTGCTATACCGATTCACTTCTGCTTTGCTGAGGTCTCCAATTTTGACTTCAGGCAAGACTTCAAAAAAGGCTTCAAACACAATCGGGTCTGCACCGATTTCGCTTTTGGGCTCTAGGCGCGGCTGACCGGCTAACAAAATGCCCTCTTTTTTGCTGAGCTCAAAGAAGAGTTCTGATGCTTTATCAAATTGCACCTCGAAATCCACTTGCATGCCATATTGCTGCTCAACCATTTTTTGTGGTACTTTGCCAGGACGAAACCCAGCAAGCTTCATATTTTTACCTACCTTCGCTAAGCGAGCGGCGCGGGCCTTTGCCAAATCAGCACGGGGGATTTCTAAGGTCATCTTGCGGTCTAGTTGACCTAAATTTTCTATCTGGAAAGCCATTCTCGTCTCTTATGTGAAGATCAGGTTACGTGAAGCCCAAGCCAAGGTATGCCTTGTGGTGCGAGGAGGGGGACTCGAACCCCCACACCATTTCTGGCGTCAGGACCTAAACCTGGTGCGTCTACCAATTTCGCCATCCTCGCGAATACCGCAGACAATACCTTGCTTAAACTTCACTCTAAAAGATGAATTCTACAATGATCAAGGGTTTAGGCTGGTCTAAAGCCGTATTTGAAGGTGAGATGGATCTGACTTAGGCCCGATAAACCAGTGCCACTGCATGTACAGCAATGCCCTCACCTCGCCCCAAATGCCCCAATAACTCATTGGTCTTTGCTTTTAGGTTGATTTGATTGACCGCAACTCCCAAGTCGGCTGCGATATGGGCCCGCATCTCAGGCAAATAGCCTGCCAATTTGGGTTGTTGGCAAATGATCGTGGCATCGACGTTGCCAACCAGAAAGCCGGCCTGAGAAACGCATTCTAGGGCGCGCCTAAGCAAAATACGGCTATCCATGTTTTTAAACTGGGGATCGTTGTCTGGAAAAAGCTGCCCTATATCATTTAAGCCGGCAGCGCCGAGTAAGGCATCCGTCAATGCATGCAGCAATGCATCGGCATCCGAATGCCCCAGCAAGCCTTTTCCGTAGGGAATGGCAACGCCGCCCAAAATAAGTGGACGACCTTCCACTAATGCATGGACGTCGTAACCCTGACCAATTCGAAATGGTGGTACTCCTCGTGCTGCTGTTTTAGCGCTTGCTTCTAAGGCCATTCTTACTCTGCTTTCATCTAATGATTACACACCCTATTTACCTAAGACTAGCTCCATCAGCTCCCAGTCTGCTTGTTGCGTCACTTTAAAGTTGCGGGTTGAGCCCTTGATTAGTATAGGTTTTCCACCTAAGCGCTCAACCGCACTCGCCTCATCTGTAACGGCTGCCTGATCCGCCACTGCACGCTCCAAAGCAGCATGTAAGTCTGCAAGACGAAACATTTGAGGGGTTTGCGCCTGCCATAAACCCTCGCGCGAAATCGTACTCTGAATCGAGAATGTATCCTCTGCGGCCTGTTTTAAGGTGTCTGCTACTGGCATGGCTAAAATGCCTCCGTGCATTGGGGTTCCTGAGTCTGAATCGAGCACCTCATGAATTAAATCTTGAATTGCACCGGATGTAATACCTGGCCGCGCTGCATCGTGCACCAAAATCCAATCTTCACCTGGAATATCGGCATCGAGCATGGCCTTCAGGGTATTGAGAACCGTTTCTTGACGCGTTGGGCCTCCAGTTGGCAAAAAGTAATTGGGCTTGGAATTAAGCGCCCCGCTAATGCTTTCTTGAAGCGCCGCAAAATCTCCCGAGTTGTGCATACTGGGGCTCACGCCAACCCAAATCGACTGAATCTCAGGCGTCGCGATGAAGGCCTCCAGTGCAAATGCCAGCATGGGCTTGCCCGCCAGAATGCGCAGTTGCTTTGGAATCTCGCCCCCTAAACGGGACCCGGTGCCAGCGGTAGGCAGAACGGCATGGCAAGAATGAAGAAAATCGCGCATATCTGATTCTATAATGCCGCTAGATGTCTGACGTAACAAATCAAGCGCCCCCCATACCTGCTCCGCGGGCTGGGCAGCGCTTTACCTTTTCTGGCCTTGTTGGTTCAGCCGACGCCGCCCTAATTGCCCAGTCTGCACTTCGCCATCGAGCCGACTTTTCTGTGATGGTGGTCTTTTGCGCGCAAGCGCAAGAAGCGCAGCGCCTACTGGAAGAGATCCCTGCATTCGCGCCGCAATTAAAAACACGGCTATTGCCTGACTGGGAGATTCTTCCCTACGATCATTTTTCGCCCCACCAGGATTTAGTATCCGAGCGCCTTGCCACCCTCTATGAAATGCTGGCGGGCACCTGTGACATTGTCTTAGTGCCAGTCACTACTGCTCTGCAGCGCCTTGGTCCACCCGAATTCTTATCTGGCCATACCTTCTTCTTTCGGCAAGGCGACCGCCTCAACGAAAGTGCCTTGCGCTTGCAATTGCAGCAAGCGGGCTATGACCAAGTTAGCGCAGTCATGCGCCCCGGTGAGTACAGCGTGCGCGGCGGCCTAATTGATTTATTCCCGATGGGCTCTGCTCTACCGTATAGACTGGATTTATTTGGCGATGAAATTGAGCAGGTCCGCGCATTTGATCCCGATACGCAACGGAGTTTGTACCCCGTCAAGGAAATTCGCTTACTGCCAGGCCATGAATTTCCCTTTGATGATGCTGCGCGTACCGCTTTTCGCAATCGTTGGCGCGAAGTGTTTGAGGGTGATCCGACGCGCTGCTCCATTTATAAAGATGCTAACTTAGGTATACCCAGCGCCGGTATCGAGTCCTATTTACCCCTCTTCTTTGACAAGTCTTCGACCTTATTTGATTACTTCCCCCGCTCGGGCGATCCGGTATGGCTAGTGACAGTGGGCGATGCCGAAGAAACCATACGCAGCTTTTGGAAAGACACCGAGCAACGCTATGCATTCTTAAAACACGATTTAGAGCGCCCCATACTGCCACCTAAAGCACTCTTCTTAGACGTTGATCAATTTTTTAGTCTTGCAAAAACGAATGCGCGCCTCGTACTGAATCGCGATGGCATTGTCTCAAATGTCGAAGCAAATGAGCCACCCCAGTTTTTATCGGTACCAGACGTGGGTATTCATCGCCGCGATTCTGATCCGATTGGACGATTACGTCATCAGGTTGCACAGGCCCAACGCCGCATCGTGATTTGCTGCGATAGTGCGGGTCGCCGTGAATCCATTCGCGCGCTGCTGGATGAGAGTAACGCCGTAACGAGCGACGGGGGCGGTAGTTTATTTCCCCTTAATCCAGTACTGCTAGATGACTTGGCTGCCTTTATTAAAAGCGATAAATCATTTGCACTGGTGGTTTCACCACTTTTAAATGGATTTGATTGGCCAAGCCAAGGCCTTCTTTTTATTACTGAGGCTGAACTTTTTACCCTCACTGCCCGCCAGCGACGTAAAGAGACCAGCAAAGAAGCAAGCGATCCCGACATGCTCTTTAAGGATTTAGCCGAGCTCAAAATCGGCGATCCAGTAGTGCACGTGGAGCATGGCATTGGTCGTTACCAAGGTCTTGTCTTATTAAATTTAGCGCCTCCAAGAGAAGCGCCCATTTTTGAAGAGTTTTTGCATCTCATTTATGCCAACCAAGCAACCTTGTATGTGCCGGTACATCAGTTGCAGCTAGTAACACGCTACGCTGGCGCAGATCTGGATTCGACACCGCTGCATCAACTGGGCTCGGGTCAGTGGGATAAGGCCAAGCGCAAAGCTGCTCAACAAATTCGGGATACTGCTGCTGAATTACTAAGCTTATATGCCGCCCGAGCCATTCGAAAAGGCCATGCATTTGAGTATTCGGCGCACGATTACGCCGCCTTTGCGGAGAGTTTTGGCTTTGAAGAAACGCCTGATCAAGCCAATGCGATCACAGCGGTGATTGGTGACATGACCAGTGGCACACCGATGGATCGCCTCGTTTGTGGCGATGTGGGATTCGGTAAAACCGAAGTTGCCTTGCGCGCGAGCTTTATTGCGGTCATGGGTGGCAAACAAGTAGCCATACTGGCGCCAACTACTCTACTTGCCGAGCAACATGTGGCCACTTGGAAAGATCGCTTTGCAGATTGGCCTGTTCGCATCGTTGAGCTTTCTCGTTTTAGAAGCACAAAAGAAATTAATGTGGCGCTCGAGGCAATAGCAAAAGGCGATGCCGATATTGTGATTGGTACACATAAATTGCTTTCCAAAGAAACCCAATTTGCGCGCCTTGGTCTCGTGATCGTGGATGAGGAGCATCGCTTTGGCGTGCGTCAAAAAGATGCCCTTAAAGCATTGCGTGCAGAAGTCGACATTTTGACCCTAACTGCCACCCCAATTCCACGAACCCTTGGTATGGCAATGGAGGGATTACGGGAATTTTCCGTGATTGCAACTGCGCCGCAAAAGCGCTTGGCTATTAAAACCTTTGTGCGACGTGAAGGCGATGGCGTAATACGTGAGGCAGTACTGCGCGAGATTAAGCGCGGCGGGCAAGTCTACTTTTTACACAATGAAGTCGAAACGATTGAAAATCGTCGGCATGCTTTGCAAACACTGATTCCGGAAGCGCGTATTAGTGTTGCGCATGGGCAAATGCATGAGCGTGAACTGGAATCGGTGATGCGAGAGTTTGTAACGCAGCGGAGCAATATCTTGCTCTGCACTACCATCATTGAGACCGGTATCGATGTACCGACAGCAAATACCATCATCATGCACCGTGCCGATAAATTTGGTTTAGCGCAGTTGCATCAGTTGCGTGGCCGAGTTGGTCGATCGCACCATCAGGCCTATGCGTATTTATTGGTACCTGATCCTGAGGCCCTCAGTAAGCAAGCCAAAATGCGTTTAGACGCTATTCAAGCAATGGAAGAATTGGGTTCTGGTTTCTATTTGGCCATGCATGATTTAGAAATTCGGGGCGCAGGTGAAGTGCTTGGTGACAAACAATCAGGCGATATTCACGATATTGGATTTCAGCTGTATACCGAGATGCTCAATCGCGCCGTGAAATCCTTGCGCAGCGGAAAAGAGCCTGATTTATTAGCGCCACTGCAGGTTACGACCGATGTGAATTTAGGCGTTCCAGCATTGTTACCGGAAGATTATTGCCCCGATGTGCATGAACGCCTCTCGCTTTACAAGCGTTTTGCAGGCACGCAGGATTTTTCTGAGCTCATGGGCTTGCGAGAGGAACTCGTTGATCGCTTTGGTGATTTACCCGATCCCGCCAAGTCCTTTTATGAGACGCACCGCTTACGCCTTGAAATGAGTGGTTTTGGTATCAAAAAGATTGATGCTGGCGCCAAAGCGATTCAGCTTACATTTATTCCCAATCCCCCAATTGACCCACTCAAAATCATTCAATTGGTGCAATCCAGTAAACACGTGTTACTTAATGGACAAGATCGCCTCAAAGTCCTTCCAATAAAACAGGGTGATTTTGATAAGCTTGAGCAGCGCTTGGATCAAATACGTCGACTTTTGAAGCATTTGAATGCGTCTGCGGCGCTAACCAGTGCGTAGATACATATGCCTTCAAAAAACGTCTTTTTATGAAACAAAATTCGCTTACTATGGTGTTATGAGTACCCCACTATGAGTCTTGGCCAAATTATTGTTGTGCTGTCAACAGCCCCGATCGATCGTGGGCTTTCTAATGTTTTAGGTAATGTCGCAACCAATTTAGGTCTGTCTCTTAAGCCTTTTGATAATCAGGGCTGTGTCCTAGTAGGCAATACGCACGCCCAGCGCTGGCAGGTCTCGCGCGAACTAGCCCCAACCGAACGTGAGGCCTTTCGTAAGCTGGCAGCGAGCTTATGCCTTGATCTTGCCTTCTTAGATGCGGGCTTTAAGCCTGCTCGCCTTCGGATTTTGGCGATGGATATGGATTCGACACTGATCAATATTGAATGCATCGATGAGATCGCTGATTTTGCTGGTAAGAAAGCGGAAGTGGCAGCGATTACCGAAGCCACCATGCGCGGTGAAATTAAAGACTTTAGTGAAAGCCTACGTCGCCGTGTTGCGCTATTAAAAGGAGTTTCTGAATCAGTACTCGAGGCGGTCTATAAAGAGCGGCTTTTACCGAACCCGGGCGCAAGCGAATTACTGTCTGCTGCGAATGCAGCGGGTTTACACACCCTCTTGGTTTCAGGGGGCTTTACCTTCTTTACCGAGCGCATGCAGCGTGAGCTCGGATTTACAGAAGCCCACGCCAACACTTTAGAAATTCAAGATGGAAAATTAACCGGCTTGGTGCTGGGTGATATTGTCGATGCTAGCGGCAAAGCGATGCATGTCAAAAATGCCTGTACGGCATTGGGATGCAAAAAAAGCGCAGCGATTACCATCGGCGATGGCGCCAATGATCTTTTGATGATGAAAGGCTCAGGCCTCAGCATTGCCTACCGCGCCAAGCCCATTGTTAAAGAAAAAGCCGACGCGGCGTTTGACCGAGTCGGCTTAGACGCCACACTGGCGTTGATTGCGCAGTAAATTTACTAAGTTATTTTGCGCAATTTACAGGCGCTCAAACACCACAGCAATACCTTGACCACCGCCAATACACATGGTGACTAAAGCGTACTTGCCATTCACGCGCTGCAGCTCATGAATCGCTTTGGTTGCAATCGCAGCACCCGAGCAGCCGATCGGATGGCCAAGCGCAATCGCACCGCCATTCACATTGGTCTTGGCAGGATCTAATCCCAAGCCTTTCGTGACAGCCAGAGCCTGTGCAGCAAATGCCTCATTCGATTCAATCACATCGATCTGATCAAGTTTCAGTCCAGCACGGGTCAGTGCAATTTTAGATGCCGGTATAGGGCCCTCACCCATGATGTGGTTCGGTACGCCAGCAACGGCATACGACACCAAACGCGCAATCGGTTTTTGCCCGGCCTTAGCAGCCGCATCTGCAGCGGCCAACACAAAGAAGGCTGCACCATCATTAATGCCAGATGCGTTACCTGCAGTTACCGTGCCGCCCTCTTTTTTGAAAACCGCTTTCATCTTGCCTAAAGTTTCCATCGTGGTATCGGGCTTGCAATGCTCATCGGTATCAAATACCACATCGCCCTTACGGGACTTAATCGTAATCGGCACAATTTGGGATTTGAAGCGACCCTCTTTAATCGCAACACTGGCCCTGCGGTGCGACTCAACCGCAAAGGCATCTTGCTCTTCGCGCGTCAACTGCCATTTTTCAGCGAGGTTCTCTGCAGTCACGCCCATATGGCCAACACCGAATGGATCGGTTAACACAGCCACCATCAGGTCAATCATTTTGGTATCGCCCATGCGTGCGCCGCTGCGCATTGCGGGTGAGCCATACATGCCCCGGGACATCACCTCAACACCGCCACCAACGCCATAATCGCAATCATTGAGCATGATGGCCTGGGATGTGGTGACGATTGCTTGCAAACCCGAACTGCAGAGGCGATTTAAAGACATTGCGACCGACTCCATTGGTAGGCCCGCCTGAATCGAGGCAACGCGCGCAACATACGCATAGCGACTATCGGTTGGTATCGTATTACCCACCGTAACGTAATTGATTTCTTGGGGGTTCACGCCCGATCGCGCAACCGCTTCCTTCATGACAATACCGCCGAGCTCAGATGGCTCCATGCTGCTCAGGCTGCCATTAAAGGCACCAATGGCAGAACGCACCGCACTTAATACGACGACTTCACGACTCATATCAATCCCCTTAAATTAACCAGTCGACCTGGTAAGCATACAAACTCAATGGCTATTTTTACCTGATTGCCTACATTTGAGCAATCAGGTCATGTCCTTGTGTATTTACTATGGTTGCCCGCACGAAATCGCCCACCCGATAACGCTTGGATGGCTTAGTTGCAGGCAAAATCCGCACGATTCCGTCGATTTCGGGGGCATCACCTGCAGTACGGCCAATGCCACCCGCTTCATCAACCCGGTCAATCAAGATCTGAACTCGCTTTCCTACCCGGCTTTTCAGTCGATTGACTGAAATTGCCTCGGCTTTAGCCATAAAACGGGCCTGGCGCTCGTCCCGTATCGATTGATCCAGAGCACCCTTTAGTGCGTTTGCTGTTGCGCCTGCTACTGGGGAGTATGCAAAACAACCGGCGCGATCAATTTGCGCCTGGTCTAAGAAGTCCATTAAATAGCTAAATTCTTCTTCGGTTTCCCCCGGAAATCCCGCAATGAAGGTACTGCGAATCACCAGATCAGGGCAAATTGCACGCCAGGCCTGTATGCGATCCAAATTGCGCTCCCCGCTCGCGGGGCGCTTCATGCGCTTGAGTACGTCCGGGTGGGCATGTTGCAAGGGAATATCAAGGTAAGGCAGCAAGCCATACCCATACTCTTTGAATTCCGCCATCATGGGTAATACGTCATCAACGTGCGGATAGGGGTAGACATAATGCAAGCGCACCCACGCTTGATGTTCACGCGCAATTTGATTGAGGGCGCTGACTAAATCCAGCATCTTGGTTTTGACTGGCTTGCCATCCCAAAATCCCGTACGGTATTGCACATCAACACCATAGGCGCTGGTATCTTGCGACACAACGAGCAGCTCCTTGACGCCAGACTCAAACAGGCGCTTTGCCTCTAGCAGGACTTCCCCAATCGGCCGAGAGACTAAATCGCCACGCATACTCGGAATGATGCAAAACGTACAGCGGTGGTTGCAGCCTTCGGATATCTTTAAATAGGCGTAATGTTTTGGCGTGAGCTTCACCCCAATTGGCGGTAACAAATCCGTAAATGGATCGTGCGGTTTAGGCAAGTGCAAATGAATCGCCTGCATCACTTCCGCCGTAGCATGCGGTCCAGTCACAGCTAGCACCTTGGGATGAATGCTTTTAATTAAATCGGAGCCGTCCTCGTTTTTACGGACCCCTAGGCAGCCAGTGACAATGACTTTGCCGTTTTCTGACAAGGCTTCACCTATGGCTGCTAAAGACTCCTCAACCGCAGAGTCAATAAAGCCACAGGTATTAACGACTACGAGATCAGCCCCCGAATAGTCCTTGGCAGTCTCATACCCTTCCGCACTCAATTGCGTGAGGATGAGCTCTGAATCAACCAGCGCCTTAGGGCATCCTAAGGAAACAAAACCAATCTTGCCCACCACAACTAATCGTTTTCTTTTTTAGGCGGTGAAAATGGAAAGCCTTTAAATAAGCTCTGCGAACTTTGCATTTGCTCTTGCATCTTCATAAATAAATCTTTGCTTTGCTCCATGTAATTGCCCATTAAGCCCTGCATCATGGGATTCTGCATATGCATTACTTGTGCCCAGGCATCTGCACCGCCGGTCACGTTTTTTGACTGATCATTGAGCGTGCCATGGATGTCAACAAAGGATTGCATGGTTTTTTCCAAGTAATTCCCCATCAGGCCTTGCATCGAGTTTCCATAGAAGCGAATAATTTGCGACAGCATTTGCGAAGAAAAGACAGGGGAACCACAGGCCTCTTCTTCCAAAATAATTTGCATCAAAATACTGCGCGTAAGGTCGTCTTCTGTTTTGGCGTCGACCACCTTAAATGCCTCGTTGGCCATTACTAGGCCTTTAATATCAACCAGGGTTACATAGGTGCTGGTTTGCGTATCGTAAAGACGGCGATTAGGGTACTTCTTAATCAGCCGTTCTTCACCCACACGTTTTGTTCTGGTCGCCATATTCAATTTCCTCCGCACTGCATCAGCGCAATAAACGACAGTTTAGCCCCAGAATTAACCGGTATGAATACCGCCGTTCAGAGAAAAATCGGCTCCAGTGGCAAATGCAGCATCATCCGATGCGATATAGGCACACATCGAGGCGATTTCGTCAGGGGTTCCAAGGCGCTTTACCGGAATGGCGGAGACGATCTTTTCCAGCACGTCAGGCTTAATTGCCTTGACCATATCGGTGGCGATGTAGCCCGGAGAGACGGTATTAATGGTGATGCCCTTACCAGCTACTTCTTGTGCCAAAGCCATGGTGAAGCCATGCAAGCCTGCTTTAGCAGTTGAATAGTTGGTTTGGCCAAACTGCCCTTTTTGGCCATTGACGGAGGAAATATTGATGACGCGACCCCAGTTGTTATCGATCATGCCCTCGATGACCTGCTTGGTGACGTTGAATAGAGAATTTAAATTCGTATCGATGACTGCCTTCCAATCCTCAGGTGTCATTTTACGGAAAACACTATCCCGAGTAATGCCAGCATTGTTAACCAATATATCAACGCGACCTACCTCGGCCTTTACTTTGTCAAAAGCAGCTACCGTCGACGCCCAATCGGATACGTTGCCTTCTGAGGCTATAAAGTTATAGCCCAGCTCTTTTTGCTCTCCTAGCCAGCGCTCACGCCGAGGGGAATTCGGGCCGCATCCGGCAATTACTAAGTGTCCTTTTTTAGAGAGTCGCTGGCAAATCGCGGTACCGATTCCACCCATACCACCTGTTACATAAGCAATTCGTTGTGACATCGTATTACCCTCTTTTCTGTGTATGTACTGCGTCTAAATGGTGTTGCATTGCTTGATTCTTTAATTTGCTTCGTCTACTTTTTCTTTCACGTAGGTACCCGGCGCCGCCACACCCTTTTTGTACTTTGTATTACCAAATACCTTGCTCGCTGGAATTTGCTTACCGCCAAATGGGGCAAGCCACTCGGTGTAATCGGGCCACCAGCTACCACGTATATCTTTGGCTGCAGCCAACCAATCATCCGCATTCTCTGGTAAATCGGCATTGACCCAATAGTGCCGTTTATTTTTAGCAGGCGGATTAATCACACCAGCGATATGACCGGATGCGCCAAGCACAAAGCGATTTTTGCCTTTGAGAATTTGAGTCGAGCGGTAGCCACTATGCCAAGGAACAATGTGATCATCGTGCGATGCATAAATGTAAGCGGGGCAATCAATCAGCGAAAGATCCACTTTCTCGCCGCACACTTTCAGTTTCCCGGGCTTGACTAAATCATTTTGCAAATAAGTATGGCGTAGATACCAGCAATACATGGCGCCAGGTAGATTGGTGGAATCGCCATTCCAATACAGCAAATCAAATGGCGGTGGTGAATTGCCTTTCAGGTAATTCTCGATCACGTAGTTCCATACCAAATCATTGGGGCGCAAAAAGGAAAAGGTATTTCCTAGGTCTAGGCCAGACATCAAACCAAATTGGCCTTGCTCGCCGCCAATGCTGTTCTCTCGAAGCTTAACTGTGCCCTCATCAATAAAGATATCCAGTATTCCAGTGTCACTAAAGTCAAGCAAGGTAGTTAGTAAGGTCAGGCTTGCAACGGGTTTTTGTTTGCGCGCTGCCAAAACGGCCAAGGCATTGCTCACAAGGGTTCCACCAACACAGAAGCCCAATAAATTAATTTGATCGAGGCCGCCGATGTCTTTGCTGACTTCAATGGCTTTAATGACGCCATCAATGTAATCATCCCAAGTCACCTTTGCCATCGATTTGTCGGGGTTTTTCCAGGACACTAAAAAGACCGTGTGGCCTTGACTCACCATATAGCGCACCACCGAGTTATCGGGCTGTAAGTCTAGGATGTAATACTTATTAATGCAGGGTGGCACCATTAAAAATGGGCGCTCAAATACGGATTCAGTCAGCGGTTTGTACTGAATCAGTTCAAACAAATGATTGCGGAAAACCACAGCACCTTCAGTGGTTGCTAAATTTTTACCGATCTCAAAAGCCGTTTCATCGGTTTGCGAGACCTTCCCTTTTTTGAGGTCGCCCAATAAATTTAATATGCCGTTCTGAATCGACTGGCCTTGTGAGCTAATAATGTGCTCCAGGACTTCTGGATTGGTCGCCATGAAATTCGATGGCGAAAGCGCGTCCACCATTTGCAAGGTGCTAAACATGATGCGCTGCTTGCTTTTAGCATCGGTCTCTACCGCTTCAGCTAGTTCCATTAAATGCTTGGAGTTCAGCAAGTACATTCCGGCGATCGATTTGCTCCAGGGCGACTGCCATGCGTTGCCTGAAAAGCGCCGATCTTTAATTTCTAAGGCGCCTGGATTGCTCACGAAAGCAGCCAACTCAGTCATGTAGTGCTTTTGGATTTCAGACAAACGCTCGGGCGGAATTAATGCCATATGTTGCGGTGCCAAACTTGGCGACTTCCCAGACGGTATTCCAGTAAACATGCGGTTCTCTATTCTTATGGTGGCAAGCTGTACAAGATTGCTGCACATACACATTCTCGTTTGAATGTGGCTCAAGGGTTATAAGCACTAACCCTAGCCCCATGGCTAATTACTTGCGATGCTGACCGCCTTATTGGCGCCAAATAAAAGCCGCAAACCGTCCAGAGTGGCCGTCGCGGCGATGGGAAAAGAAGTGAGTTTGATCGCGTACCGTACACCATTCGCCCCCGTAGATACGGCTTAGGCCCTTACTGGTCAAACGCTGCTGGGCTAATTGATAGAGATTGGCCCAATATTTGCCTGGCCTGCCATCGACGGCCACAAAAGCTGCGGCAGAGCTTGGCAAGGAATGCGTTTGCTCATAGTCCATAAAGGCGCTGCGCACTTCCTCGCCCACCTCAAATGCCTTAGGACCAATAGCGGGGCCAAGCCAAGCAAAATATTGACTGACATCGCTTTCTTTGGCTTTTGCCTGCATGGCATCCACGGTATTTTCTAGTACCCCGCCCAATAAGCCACGCCAGCCTGCGTGGGCAGCGCCAAAAACCCCGCCATCCGAACTCGTGATCAAGACCGGCAGGCAATCCGCTGCCATGACCGTGAGAATGGTATTGCTCTTGGTGGCTACAGCCGCATCGGCCTCAATCACCGCCTCTGGCAAAACCTGATCTGCATCCCAAACCCGGGTACCGTGGACCTGCTTAAGCCAAACGGGCTCGGCAGGCATTAAGGCTTTCACCCGCGCTCTATTTTCGCTAACAGCAAGGGGGTCATCGTTGACGTAGCGCCCCAGGTTGAGGCTATCAAAGGGCGCTTTACTAACGCCGCCGCTACGTGTGCTACAAAACGCCTTAATTTGATTTGCTACTGGCCAGGCCGGCATCAATATCGGCAGTCCGCCCATCATTTGGAATGAACTAGTGGCCTCACTCATGATGGATCTGGTGATTCCAATTTAGGCTCGCAAGGTAAATCATCGGCAGTCATACCAATAGTTGGCAACAGAGCCAGTAAATCATCTGGCGGTAAGCGATACCACTGGATCAATTGATTGCTATCTGGATGAATCAGACTTAAAGCGTAGGCATGCAAGGCTTGGCGCTGCAAGGGTAACTCTTTGGACACATTCGGCGCTTTCTTGCGATAAACCGGATCGCCCAAGAGGGGGAATCCCAACGACTCCAAATGCACCCGAATTTGATGGGTGCGTCCTGTTTCTAGGCGGCATTCTAAGAGCGATACGGGCACTTCTCCAAAGCGACCATTGGCCAATCGACGGTAAAGCGTAATTGCAGGTTTGCCCTGAATCGAATGCACTGCCATTTTGAGGCGGTCACGTTGATCGCGGGCTACCATCGCCTGGATTTTTCCTTGGGCTGCTGGCGTTCCCCATACCCATGCAAAATAGCGACGCCCTACTGTGCGCTCTTGCAACTGGCGCACCAATGCTGTTTGCGCGATATCGGTTCGCGCCACCACCATCAGGCCCGAGGTATCTTTATCAAGCCGATGCACAATACCTGCGCGCGGTAACTGCGCGAGTTCAGGGTAACGAAACAACAAACCATTGAGGAGCGTCCCAGACCAATTGCCTGCGGCGGGATGCACCACTAACCCCACGGGTTTGTTAATTACGATTAAGGCACTGTCTTCATGCACCACATCGAGGGGAATATCCTCTGCCTCGAAGGCAAACTGCTCGGGCATTTCTTGTGGGTAGACTTTGACGCTCTCACCACCCCGTAAAAGGTAACGGGCTCGCATTATCTTGCCATCGACCGTTACAGCCCCAGCCTCGACCCAGGTTTTGAGGCGATTTCGAGAATAATCGGGTAAAGCGCCTGCTAAAACCTTATCTAGGCGCTCGCCAGATGCCTCCCATGGAATTTCTAAGGCAATGAAATCCTCTTCATCGATATAATCAATTGGATTCGAATCTGGAGTTATCGGCAATGCCACGCGTGAAGTACCTATCTGAAGTAACAGCCGACAGTGTAAGGCCTACAAACGTAAGCCCGAATGGTTTGCCTCTCTCTTCTCGCATCAGCACCGTGCTGCTGGGTTTTGCCTTAATTGCTACCCTATTGATTAGCGGTTGCGCGAGCGATGGCAATAAAGACGAGACCGATGGCTGGTCTGAGACCAAGTTGTATAGCGAAGCCACTGAAAAACTCAAAGACAATGATTTTGCAAAATGCGGCACCTATTTTGAAAAGCTCGAAGCGCGTTTTCCATTCGGACCCTACTCCCAGCAGGCTCAAATCAATGCCGCCTACTGTTACTGGAAAGCCAGCGAACAGGCGCAAGCCTTGGTTGCGGTCGATCGCTTCATTAAGCTCCACCAAGGCAGTCCCAATCTGGATTACGCCTTCTATCTCAAAGGCTTGATTACCTTTAACGATGATTTGGGATTTTTAGGCAAGTTCACAGGCCAAGATTTAAGCGAGCGCGATCCCAAAGCAGCGCGCGAAGCATTTGAAGCGTTTAAGGTTGTTGTCGATCGCTTTCCAAACAGCAAATACACACCCGATGCACTGGATCGCATGCGCTACATCGTCAACTCCTTAGCGGAGGCCGATGTCATCGTCGCGCGCTACTATTTTCAGCGCGGCGCCTACCTTGCAGCAGCAAATCGTGCTCAACTCGTACTTAAAGACTATGACCGTGCACCCGCAGTAGAAGAAGCGCTTTACATTCTGATTAAGTCATACGAGCGCTTGGGTATGACCGATTTAAGTACAGATGCCATTCGGGTCTTTAAACTGAATTTTCCAGACAGCCAAATGCTAGCCACAGGACAGCGTGCAAAAAAACAGCGCTCGTGGTGGCAGATCTGGAATAGATAACGTTCAGTTATTGTTTCAAGATTTGCGAATCAATTTCACGGGCACTCGGGGTGCTAGCGCGCAGATGAGCTCGTAACCAATCGTGCCGGCAGCGGCAGCAACGGTGTCTGCAGGAACCTTCTGCCCCCATAGCTCCACCTGACTTCCGATCTGCGCATCCGGCGCATTGCGTAAATCAATGGTGATCATATCCATCGAAACGCGACCCGCAATCGGACAGATCACACCGGTACCATTGGTCTGAACCCAAACCGGCGTGCCATCAGGCGCATGACGTGGATAGCCATCTGCATAACCACAGGCAATCACCCCAATTCGCATTGCTTGTGGCGCTGTGTAGCGTCCGCCATAGCCGACATGCTCGCCAGCGGCCAAATGCTGGATATCAATAATTTCACTGGTCAAAGACATGACAGGTTTGAGGTTTGCGTGTGCGATGTCTTCGTGCAGTCCAGTCGGAGATAGTCCGTACAACATGATCCCAGGACGAACCCAATCTCCTAGGGCTGTGCGGTGCCATAAAATCGCCGCCGAATTAGCCAGGCTAGTTTTTCCAGATAAGCCCTCCACTGCCTTACTAAAACAATCCATTTGTTCGCCCACCGTTGGTTTTTGATCGATTGCATCGGCGTTTGCAAAATGGGTCATGTGGTCCACTTGGTGCCCTAGGGCATGCAGGCGATGGTACATATCCCGATAAATCGTAGGGGCAAAACCCAGGCGATTCATTCCCGAGTTCAGCTTTAGAAAGATCCGAATGGCATGCCCTGAATGGGCTGCAAATGCTTCCAGTAAGGTGACCTGCTCTTGGCAATGTACGACTAAATCGCAGTCGAGGGCCAAGGCTTCCGTCAGCTCGTTGGCACTAAAGAGTCCTTCCAGCAGCAAGATGCGCCCTTGCCAGCCCTGTGTTCGTAGCCAATCTGCATCACGCAGATCAAGTAGGGCAAAACCATCGGTATCAGCAAGGCCCTCTAAAACCGACTCTAAGCGATGGCCGTAACCCGCAGCCTTTACGACCGACCAAATCTGCGCCTCTGGAGCAAGCGTACGGACCCGGTTCAAATTGTGTTTAAAGGCCTCAATGTGAATTGATGCCAAAATAGGCCGATTCATAGTTCAAAGCCCTTTCATGTTTTAATGCAGTAAATAACTCGATTGTACGAATGAACCGTAGTTTTTATACCATTATGGCGGCGCAGTTTTTTTCGTCGCTAGCCGATAACGCACTCCTCATTGCGGCTATTGCCCTCCTCATCCAGCTCAATGCTCCGGATTGGATGACCCCATTGCTCAAGCTGTTTTTTGTACTCTCTTATGTCCTACTGGCGGCCTTTGTAGGCGCCTTTGCTGACTCGAGGCCTAAAGGCAACGTGATGTTCATTACCAACACCATCAAGTTTGTGGGTTGTGTTGTGATGCTGTTTGGTAGCCACCCCCTACTCTCCTATGCCATTGTTGGTCTAGGCGCAGCCGCATATTCCCCTGCCAAGTACGGCATTTTGACGGAGTTGCTCCCGCCAGAGCGTTTAGTTGCTGCGAATGGCTGGATTGAAGGCTTAACAGTCGGATCCATCATCTTAGGTACGGTTTTAGGCGGAGTGCTGATCAGTGTTGGCGTCTCATCGCGCTTGCTCAGTTTTGATTTTCCCATCATCGAAACAGGCATAGACTCGCCAGCTGAGGCGGCTATTTTGATCATTATGGTGATCTACATCATCGCCGCTTTAATCAACCTCAAAATTCCGGATACGGGTGCTCGCTACGTAGCCCAAAAGACCAATCCGATTGAGTTGGTTCAGGATTTTGCCCATTGCTTCAGAACCCTGTGGAACGATCGCCTCGGCCAGATATCGCTGGCCGTAACCACCCTATTTTGGGGGGCGGGTGCTACTTTGCAGTTTATTGTTCTTAAGTGGGCTGAGGTTGCGCTAAACATGAGCCTTTCGCAAGGCGCAATCTTGCAAGCCATCTCCGCCTTTGGTGTTGCCGGGGGTGCAATTTGGGCGGCAAGCCGTATTCCTTTAAAGCAATCATTGAAAGTCTTGCCGTACGGAGTAGTGATGGGTATTGGGGTGTGCTTCATGGCCATTTACCACATCGACATGATTCCGCCGATTGTGCTTATGGAATTTGGCAACATGAAACTTACGCTCAATATGATTCCGCCCTATGCGCTACTGATTGCGGTCGGCTGGCTCGCAGGCTACTTTGTGGTGCCAATGAACGCCCTCTTACAGCATCGTGGTCACGTCTTGCTATCGGCAGGCCATTCCATTGCGGTGCAGAACTTTAATGAAAATCTTTCCGTTTTAAGCATGCTGTTGTTGTACGCCTTACTCATCTGGCTTGATGTGCCAATCGCCTATGTCATTACAGGCTTCGGCTTATCAGTCAGCATCATCATGGTATTGATTATGCGCAGGCATGCCCGCAACCAAGCGGAGTATGACTCTATGCATCTCATTGGCGAGAGCAAGCATTAGTAAGGCCAGCACCTTGATTGGTGACTAAAGGCTTTGCAGCACCGAGCGGGCGAGCAATAAATCTTCCCAAAGTAATGCCTTGTCTTGCGGCCTAGCCAAGACTTGCGCTAGCTCCATGGTAGCAATCAAGGGTATTTCGTTTTCGCCATGGATCAATGAATGAATGGATCCACGCAACTCTGTTAGTGGGGCATTTTCACCGCTTAGGCGCTGGGCAGTGGCTGCGCCAAATGCAATCGCGACTACTTGGGCTGTGCTTGCGCCAAGAACAGCGTCTACGTTTACTTTTTGATCCTGCAGACTCCACGCGCTACTCGGCAGACCCAAGACCCTGACTATGTTTTGAAATAATGTAAGTGCATCGCCTTGGGGCTTGGCGCCTATAAAGATCCAGCGCCCATTGACTTCAGGTAGGTATTCAGGCATCTTCGCAGGCGACTCTACCACGCCGTTGGGCTGAACCGGAGGTGAGACTAAGGTATCTTGTGCTGTGGCGTTAGAAGATCGATCAGTCCATTCCGTAATACCCATTTCTTTTAAAAAAGAAGAGCGTGAACTTAAGTTGCTGGATGAAATGGTGCTCATGATGCCTCTAGAGTAAACGATTTCGCCATCACGCTCGCATCTTCACGCCCGCCTGAGACCGCATCGACGGGGTAATAGGCCTTGCGTAGGCCGATAGTGGCAAAGCCCATCTGTTCATACAATTGAATCGCAGCCGTGTTAGAAGGGCGTACTTCCAAAATGATGCGGCTCATCTGTTGCTCTAGCGCAATACCTTCAATCACCTGCATGACGCGTGTGCCAATTCCCTGGCGACGCAATACGGGATCAATTGTGATGTTGAGTAAATGCAATTCGTCCACTGCGGGATATAAAATGCAGTAGCCCCAAAGCGAGGGCCATTGAGTCGATGGGAACGGCGTATCGGCATGCAGAGCAGCACTGATTTCTGGCCGAATACAGTAGGCCCAATGCCCCGCCGTCAGCGAATCCAAAAAATTACCCTGGGTCCATGGATGCTGATGCGAGACGGCCTCTAAGGACATCACCTCCGCCATATCGGAGGGCTGCATCGGCATAAACCGAAGTTTAGTTTGGTTATCGCTAATCATTGCGTGCGCGTATTATTTTGCACTGCGTTCAGCGCTAGTCAGGGCGACTTTATTACGCACGTACAGCGGCTCTAATTGACCCACCTTCACTAACTGGCGATTAGCCAGCATCTCGGCTGCACAGCGCAGGACTCCAGTTGCACTAACGCCCAGGGCCCCGTTTAATTGATCGGCCTGAAATTGGTGAAGAAAACATGTGGAGTACTCGATTATGGCGCTGCCAAAGGCACATTCGCTATTCAGGAATTGGGCATCTTCTGGTTTAGTTAGGTGAATATCACCCAGACGTATAGGCAATTCAGCTTGGAGTTTTAATAATGCTAATTGATCGGGATGATGAGCCTTCATAACACTGTAGTTCGCCCAGTAGACTTCACCCATGCGGGCATCAATCGCAACGGTGAAGTGATGCAGGCCTGTAGCCTTTGCTTCGATCAGGGGATGCGTCAGCGCGCTGGCAGCAATGGCATCCAGGCTCGCGACTGGCGCAACGGGCAAATTAGCAGCAAAGGCTAAGCCTTGAACTACTGCTACCCCTAAGCGAACACCAGTAAAGGCGCCTGGTCCAGTGCCAACGGCAATCGCATCCAAATCACGTAAAGCAACGCCTTCGGTTTTCAGCAGGTCGGTAATCCACGGCAATAGGTGCTGGCTTGCGGATGAGCCAAGTAACTCATGGCGCTGTACGATACGTTCGTCGATCAATAGCGCGACGGAACACCAAGCAGATGAAGTGTCGACTGCCAGTATGCGTTTCAAGAAAACCCCTTAAGCAGACAGCGCTTGAATAATGTCTGGCGGCGCTTGAACCAGTTCAATTAGAACGCCCTCGCCGCCTAATGGAAATTCGTCATTACCCTTGGGGTGAATAAAAATAATGTCATGACCTGCTGCGCCTTTGCGAATGCCGCCAGGGGCAAAACGCAAACCCTTGCTACTGAGCCACGCATGCGCTAATACCAAATCATCTACCCATAACCCAACGTGATTTAGCGGGGTTTGGTGGACTGCGGGTTTTTTTGCAATATCCACGGGCTGCATTAAATCCACCTCAACTTCATGCGCCCCTGTGCCAATTGCACAAATATCTTCATTGACATTTTCACGCTCAGATACATAGGTATCCTTAAAGGCAAAGCCAAGTAAATCAACCCAAAGCGCACGCAAGCGATGCTTATCTTCACCGCCGATGGCGATTTGCTGAATCCCCAAAATGCGAAATGGTCTAGCGCTAGTCATACTTCTACCCTTTACTCAAAACGAATGATGATTTGATCCACTGCCAAGCTTTCGCCCTCATTGGCAAGGATTTCAGAAACGACACCATCCTGCAAAGCAGAGAGGGTATTTTCCATTTTCATGGCTTCAATCGAGGCGAGCTTTTGGCCCGCAATCACATTCTCTCCAACGCGTACCAATAACTTCGTTAAGAGGCCTGGCATAGGCGATAAGACCATCTTCGAGGTATCTGGTGGCAATTTAATGGGCATGCGCGCTTGTAATTCGGCACCAAGGGGACTTAGAACCATGCATTCATATTGCGCTCCATTGAGAACTAAGTGGTAGCGAATACCGCGGCGCTCAACCTGAGCTGAGATCATTTCCAGGCCATTGATAGTGGCATTGAGCACGATTTGCCCAGGGCGCCAGTCGCTAACAATGTCGTAGCGACTAATACCATCTGCCGCCTCAATATAAACCGAGTAAACCCCGTTTTTTAGTTCGACCCGCGCAGGTAAATGAATGGGGTCATCTGCTGAGCCCACACGCTTACCGGTAACCAATACAAAGCGCTTGGCAATTTGCATTTCATGGCCAGGCAGTTGCCCGTCGATCACCTGAATGTACTCGAGGTAGCGCGTGCGCATAAAGGTAGCAAGCGCTGCCAAGCGATACGGGTCTGCTGGTTGCACTGAATCCCGCTTAAAGCCCAGGGGGTACTCTTCGGGAATAAATCCGGTTGTAAAGTCACCAGAAACAAAGCGCGGATGTTGCAAGAGCGCCGCCTGAAACGGAATATTCGAATGAATTCCGCGAATCACAAATTGATTGAGTGCACGGCGCATTTTATGAATGGCATCCATACGATCGCTACCATGAACAATTAACTTGGCGATCATGGAGTCGTAGTACATTGGGATCTCACCGCCTTCGTACACACCGGTGTCGACGCGCACGCCATTATCTTCTACTGGAGGGCGGTATTTAACCAAACGGCCAGTCGAGGGTAAAAAGTTCCGAAATGGATCATCGGCATTAATCCGGCACTCCATTGACCAGCCGTCGAGCTTGATCTGATCCTGTGTAAAGGATAACTTTTCACCGGCAGCAACCCGAATCATTTGCTCGACTAGATCAAGTCCTGTGATCGATTCTGTAACGGGGTGCTCAACTTGCAGGCGGGTATTCATCTCCAAGAAGTAAAACGATTTATCTTTACCGACGACAAACTCCACCGTGCCGGCCGATTGGTAATTGACAGCGCGTGCCAAGGCAACGGCTTGCTCACCCATGGCTTTACGGGTGGCTGGGTCAATAAAAGGCGATGGCGCTTCTTCAATCACCTTTTGGTGGCGTCGCTGAATCGAACAATCGCGCTCCCATAAATACACAATATTGCCGTGCGCATCACCCAGAATCTGAATTTCAATGTGCCGTGGGCCTTCGACAAACTTCTCAATAAACACCCGATCATCACCAAAGCTATTCATGGCCTCGGTTCGGCAAGCGGTAAAACCTTCGAAGGCCTCTTGATCGTTATGTGCAACCCGCAAGCCTTTGCCGCCGCCGCCTGCCGATGCTTTGATCATCACGGGGTAGCCAATGTCTTTGGCAATCTGCACTGCTACTTCTGGAGTATCAATTGCTTCGTTAAAGCCAGGTATCGTATTGACCTTCGCTTCCAGTGCCAGTTTTTTGGATGCGATCTTATCGCCCATAGCAGCAATCGATGCAAATTTAGGCCCGATGAAGACAATGCCCTCTTCTTCACAGCGCCGTGCAAATTGCTCGTTCTCGGATAAAAAACCATAACCCGGATGCACTGCTTGAGCACCAGTCTCTTTGCACGCCTGAATGATTCGATCCATTACTAAATAGGATTCACGCGATGGCGCAGGCCCAATGCAGACTGCTTCATCTGCGAGCTGGACATGCCTTGCTTCTCGATCGGCTTCAGAAAAAACAGCAACCGTCTGTATACCCATACGTTTAGCTGTTTTAATCACACGGCACGCAATCTCGCCCCGGTTAGCAATCAATATCTTTTTAAATAAGGTAGTTTTCATGTGATCTTGCCTATCCATTACAGGGGAATATTGCCGTGTTTGCGCTCAGGATTTTTTAAGTCCTTGTCTTTGAGCATGGCCAGTGATCGGGCTATGCGCTTGCGCGATTCGTGCGGCAAAATGACATCGTCAATGTAACCGCGTCGGCCGGCTACAAAGGGATTGGCAAACTTGGCTTTGTATTCTGCTTCGCGCGCCGCGATTTTTACTGCGTCGCTTTTTTCTTCACGGAAGATAATTTCAACAGCCCCTTTGGGGCCCATGACCGCAATCTCAGCCGACGGCCAAGCAAAATTGACATCACCGCGCAAATGCTTTGATGCCATCACATCATAGGCACCGCCATAGGCTTTACGTGTAATTAAGGTTACCTTAGGGACCGTGCAATCTGCATAGGCGTAGAGTAATTTGGCACCGTGCTTAATAATGCCGCCGTATTCTTGTACAGTACCCGGCATAAACCCAGGTACGTCTACTAGGGTTACAACGGGAATATTGAAGGCATCGCAAAAACGTACAAAACGGGCAGCCTTAATTGATGCTTTGATATCCAAGCAGCCAGCCAAAACCAGCGGCTGATTGGCGACAATGCCAATAGTTTGTCCTTCTACCCGGCCAAAGCCAATCAAGATATTCTTGGCGTAATCGGGTTGCAACTCAAAGAACTCGGCATCGTCTGCAATCTTACGAATCAGCTCATGCATGTCATACGGTTGATTGGGATTAGCGGGGACCAGCGTATCGAGCGAATAGTCGGGCGCCTCATCACGCCGAGCAGAGCGCAGTATTGGCGGCTTTTCTTTATTGGAAAGAGGTAAATAATTAAAAAAGCGGCGCAAGACCATGATTGCTTCCACATCATTTTCGAATGCCAAATCACAGACACCTGACACCGTGGAATGGGTTACAGCGCCACCCAGTTCTTCCGCAGTAATGTCTTCATGGGTTACGGTTTTAACCACTTCTGGGCCCGTAACAAACATATAGGAGCTGTCTTTGACCATGAAAATAAAGTCAGTCAATGCCGGTGAATAGACCGCGCCGCCAGCGCATGGCCCCATGATCAAGGAGATTTGCGGTATGACACCGGAAGCAGTCACATTACGCTGAAAGATATCGGCATAGCCACCCAAGGATGCCACCCCCTCCTGAATGCGGGCGCCCCCCGAATCATTCAGGCCGATGACTGGAGCGCCGACCTTCATGGCCTGATCCATGATTTTGCAAATCTTTTCGGCATGGGCTTCAGATAATGAACCCCCAAGAACCGTAAAGTCTTGAGAGAACACAAAGACCAGACGTCCGTTGATCATGCCGTAACCCGTTACGACTCCATCGCCAGGTACCGTTTGATCTGCCATGCCAAAATCGGCGCAGCGGTGCTCGACAAACATATCCCACTCTTCAAAGCTACCAGCATCTAAGAGTAGTTCAATGCGCTCACGAGCGGTTAGCTTGCCTTTACTATGCTGTGCTTGGATACGCTTTTGTCCGCCGCCCAGGCGCGCGAGCTCACGCTTGGCTTCGAGTTGTTGGATGATGTCTTGCATACTGACTCCTTAGAAAGGGCTGTGGCCCATTGCCTCGAGTAAGCGCCTGGCGGCAACTGAGGGGGCAATGGTTCCGAGATTGACTGCACTACTCAGCTCAGGCAGCAAGGCCTGAACCGCGGGATGGTTTTTAAACGCACTTTTGAGGCCAGCATCGATACGCTCCCACATCCAGGAGCCGGCCTGCAGTTGACGCCGGGCAGCTAATCGACCATTAGCTGTTTGCAGTTTCTGGAAGTGCAGAATGTGATCCCACAAATCAGTGACCCCCGTTCCTTGCAATGCGGATAAGGACATCACCATGGGATGCCAGTAGTCGGCATCATGGGTAGCGTGATCTGGATTGCCCTGAAAGCCCAACAAACGCAATGAACTCGTAATAAATGCTTGAGCGCGCATGGCTGCATTGGGATCAATGTCGGCTTTATTGATCACAATCAAGTCAGCTAACTCCATCACCCCTTTTTTAATTGCTTGCAAGTCATCGCCTGCATTGGGTAATTGCAAGAGTAAAAATAAATCTGTCATACCAGCAACGGCGATTTCGCTTTGGCCAACGCCCACCGTTTCTACAATTACCACGTCATGCCCTGCAGCCTCGGCTACCAATAGTGCCTCACGGGTTTTTTCAGCAACGCCGCCCAGTGTTCCAGAAGACGGGCTAGGACGAATAAATGCGCTTTCATGAATCGATAAGCGTTCCATCCGGGTCTTATCACCCAAAATTGATCCGCCCGATAGGCTTGAGGACGGATCGATTGCCAGAACAGCTACGCGGTGACCGCGCTCAATCAAATAGAGTCCCAGTGTTTCAATCAAGGTTGACTTCCCTACGCCTGGAACGCCTGAAATCCCTAATCGAAATGACTTGCCAGTCTTTGGAAGCAAGGCATTGAGTAATTCATCTGCGCGCTTGCGATGATCCACGCGCGTTGACTCTAATAGGGTAATGGCCTTGGCTAAAGCGCGGCGCTGTACTGGCCCTGGTGGACCCGTAATTGCATCAAACAAGGCTTGATCAGCGGCAGGCAGCATGGCGAATTAGAGCGGCTTTGCCTGTTTGCGAATTTGCTCAAGCACGTCTTTGGCAGAAGCTGGAATGGGAGTACCAGGCCCATAGATACCCTTGACGCCTGCCTCATACAAGAAGTCATAATCCTGTCTCGGTATGACGCCACCGACAAACACAATAATGTCATCGGCGCCCTGCTTACGCAATTCAGCGATGATCGCCGGCACCAAAGTTTTGTGACCCGCCGCTAAGGTAGAAATCCCCAATGCATGGACGTCATTTTCAATCGCCTGGCGTGCGCACTCTTCTGGCGTTTGAAAGAGCGGCCCAATATCGACATCAAAGCCCAGATCCGCAAATGCCGTTGCGACGACTTTTGCGCCGCGATCATGGCCATCTTGACCCAGCTTGGCAATCATCACACGGGGCCTGCGTCCAAAATCAGTTGCGAACTCTGCAAGTTCCCCTTTGAGTTTTTCCCAGCCTTCGGCTGAATCATAAGCAGCTGCATACACACCGGTCACCTTTTGCGTATCGGCGCGATGGCGCCCGTAGATTTTTTCTAAAGCATCCGACACTTCACCGACGGTGGCGCGCAAGCGCATTGCTGCGACTGCTAACTCCAATAAATTGCCGGTGTGATCTTCTGCCGCCTTGGTCAGCGCCTCGAGTGCAGCCGCTACTTTCTTACTATCACGCGATGCCTTAATCGAATTGAGGCGTTCGATTTGATTGATACGTACTTTGTCATTATCAATCATTAAGACATCGACTAATTCCTCTTTGTCCAGCTTGTACTTATTGACGCCCACAATCACATCGGCACCCGAATCAATTTTGGCTTGCTTTTCAGCAGCAGCGGCTTCAATTTTGAGCTTAGCCCAACCGCTTTCAACCGCTTTAGTCATACCGCCCATGGCATCAACTTCGAGGACAATTTCCCATGCTTTATCGGCCATCTCCTGCGTCAGGTTTTCCATCATGAAGGAGCCCGCCCAGGGATCTATCACGCTGGTGATGTGGGTTTCTTCTTGCAAAATTAACTGGGTGTTGCGTGCAATGCGACTCGATATTTCAGAAGGCAAGGCAATGGCCTCATCAAATGAATTGGTATGCAGGGATTGGGTGCCACCAAAGACTGCCGCCATCGCTTCAACAGTGGTACGCACCACATTGTTATAGGGATCTTGTTCGGTCAAGGACCAACCCGAGGTCTGGCAATGGGTTCGCAGCATCAGCGATTTTGGATTTTGCGGATTGAATTCCTTCATGATGCGCCACCACAGCAAACGGGCGGCGCGGAGTTTTGCAACCTCCAAGTAGAAGTTCATGCCGATCGCAAAAAAGAAAGATAGCCGCCCGGCAAAACCGTCGACATCCAAGCCCTTAGCTAAGGCGGTTTTAACGTACTCTTTGCCATCGGCCAAGGTGAAGGCAAGCTCTAATACTTGATTAGCCCCAGCCTCTTGCATGTGGTAACCCGAGATCGAGATCGAGTTGAACTTGGGCATGTGCTGTGCGGTGTATTCAATGATGTCGCCAATGATGCGCATCGATGGCTCAGGCGGGTAGATGTAGGTATTGCGCACCATGAACTCTTTCAGAATGTCATTCTGAATCGTCCCCGAAAGCTGAGCCTGACTTACGCCTTGCTCTTCGCCCGCAACAATGTAGCCAGCAAGGACTGGCAGCACAGCACCATTCATGGTCATGGAGACCGAAACAGTATCAAGCGGAATTCCATTAAAGAGGATCTTCATGTCCTCGACGGAATCAATTGCTACCCCAGCCTTACCCACATCGCCAGTTACGCGAGGGTGATCCGAATCGTAGCCCCGATGGGTTGCTAAATCGAATGCCACAGAAACACCTTGGCCGCCGGCAGCGAGTGCTTTACGGTAGAACGCATTGGATTCTTCTGCGGTGGAGAAGCCCGCGTATTGACGGATAGTCCAAGGCCTTACTGCATACATGGTGGCTTGCGGCCCCCGCACAAACGGCTCAAAACCAGGTAAGGTATTGGCATACGGAAGATGGGCAGTATCAGCAGCGGTATACAAAGCTTTCACATGAATGCCATCGGGTGTATTCCAGCCCAACGCGTCGGTATTCCCTTTGGGAGCGGATTTCTGGGCTGCTTTTTCCCAATCGCTTAATTCCACCTCCTTGGAATCAGGCCATTGACTGGGTTTTGTGTTCGATGAACTCATTCAACTCACTCCTCTTTGCTGTATTGCATTGCGCATTTCATTTTCGCTATTTTGCTTGACAAATGGGCTTCTGTCTAAATATTGTATACATAATTATGAATACAAATTATTTAAAAGCCCATGAATTTAAGCAATAAACCCCTTTATCACGAGGTTGCAGAGCGACTGCGCACGCAAATATTTGCCCATGATTTACCACCAGGCAGTTGGCTTGACGAACAAAGCTTAGCGGTGGAATTCGGCATTAGCCGCACACCGATGCGTGAGGCCATCAAAGTATTGGCTTCGGAGGGTCTTGTGACCATGAAGCCCCGCCGCGGGGCCTACGTCACCGAGGTTAAACGCCAAGACTTGGAGCAAATATTTGCAGTTTTAGCCCAATTAGAAGGGTTTGCCACTAAGGAAGTGGCAACGAAAGCTACTGAAGCCCAGTTAAATCAGTTGGATGATTTGCACCTCAAGCTAGAAAAAGCCGCCGCAGACCGGGATGTAGAGCAATTTTTTGAGATCAATGTCCGCTTTCATGAGCTGATAATGGACATTGCCGGAAATCGCTGGATGAATGGGGTTATTGCTGACCTGCGTAAAGTGCTTAAACTACAGCGCAGGGATTCATTGGGGCGCTCAGGGCGATTACAAAGTGCCTTAAATGAGCACCGTAACATACTGAAAGCATTAATAAAAAGAGACGGTATTGCCGCACAAGAGGCGATGCATGCACATTTAGCACGCGGACTCGAGGCTACGCGCCAAGCGGTGCTTGACTAATTACTTCCGTATCACCATGCTGCCGGGCAATGAGGCAATGTAGGCTGCCATATTGCGTAAATCCGCATCACTATATTGGGTCACTTGGGACGCCATTACGGCATTCTTACGACCAAAATTAGGATTGTTAGCAACCTGATAGGATTTCAAGGAATAGTACAAATAATCAGCGTACTGGCCTGCAAGCTTGGGGTAAGCCGGAATGACGGGTTCATTCAAGTTGGCGCCGTGGCAGGCTGCGCAATTGTTCTTTTCAACCAGTTCTTTGCCTTTGGCCAGATTGGATGCCTGAGCAAGGCCAATGCTGGAAAGTAAAAAAGAAATAAGGAGTGCGATTTTCATAAATAGGCCTCTAAATCGGAATTACTTCAGGGGGTTCTGGGGTGAAGTCGCATTTTGTGCGGCGTAATACTCGCTAACGTCAGCCATGTCCTGTGGAGTCATGCTGCCCGCAATCGAGCGCATGGTGGGGTGCTTGCGCTCACCTGATTTGTACGCCTCAAGCGAAGCATAGATATAGGCGGCATTTTGTCCGCCAATCTTAGGAACACGATAGACCAGAGGATAGTCCGCGCGGTACTCTGGAATGGAATGGCAACCAGAACACAACCAGACCTTGGCTTGGCCAGCAGCCGCCGAGCCCTTGACGTCTTGCGCTTGGACACTAACGGTTGCAGAAAATAGTCCTGCAAACACGGTAGCCGATAACAAGGGAAGCGAACGGAATAAGGATGTATTTTTCATGTAAATCATCAATTAAAAAATGATTAATATTAAGTTTGTGCCATTATAGCGGAGACAATCTGAGCGTCATTTTTACACCATTTGCAACGATTTTGCCCTCCCCCTTTATCCCTATGGAAGCCCATTAAATACATGCCTACCGAAACCATTGCCGCCCGCTTAAAAAGCCTCGGAATCGAGCTTCCTCCTGTTGCTAGCCCAGCCGCAGCATACGTGATGGCCGTCAGCAGCGGCTCCACCGTCTTTCTATCGGGGCATATTGCCAAAGAAAATGGGAAGCCCTGGGTTGGTAAATTGGGCCTAGACATGGACACCGCTAGCGGCAAAGCTGCGGCACGCTCGATTGCAATTGATCTGATGGCTACCCTGCAATCGCACCTAGGATCGCTCGACCGCGTTAAGCGGATTGTAAAAGTAACGGGGTTAGTCAACTCAACCGACCTCTTTACTGAGCAGCATCTAGTAATAAATGGCTGCTCCGAGCTTTTATTTGAAGTATTTGGCGAAGCCGGTAAACATGCCCGCAGTGCATTTGGGGTAATTCAGATACCGCTCGGCGCCTGTGTTGAAATTGAACTCATCGCCGAGATTGAGTAAGGCCCAGCAGAAAGCGGCAACTTAATTTGAGCTCAGCTTTCCATCTTTTAAGCGGGGCTCTAAGTAATGTCCCTTGCGCGCGCGATTGCCAGCAAACGATTTCAAAGTTTTGCTATCCAAACTTAATTGCGACGGCTTCCCTGCTCGGCCAGCGCCAAAATACGTTGCGCCATCGGGGCCAACTGCAATGGCGGATGAAAGACATTCTTTGTCTTCGAGACCCATCAAAATAACGCCCTTACCACCTGTAGGTAATCGTTTGAGCTCAGTCAGGGGGAACACTAATAAACGGGCACTTTCAGAGAGGCAGGCAACCTGTTTCATGCCGGGGCGCACCTTACTTACGCCCAATGGCGCGTCGCCAGCACTAAACGAACTGTCGACGCCAATAAACGACTTACCTGCTTTGTTGCGCGTGAGCATATCGGCCACATTCGCCAAAAATCCATTGCCTGCCCGCGTAGAAATCAACACCAAATCATCTACTTGACCTGCGTAATAGGCTACCATTTGTGAACCGGCCGCAAGATTAATAAAACTGGTAAGAGGGGCGCCATCGCCACGCGCGCCAGGCAGGTCACTCACAGGCACGGTATAAACGCGGCCATCACTACCAAATCCCTGCATCACATCTACGGTGCGGCATTCGTAGGTCGCATACAGCGCATCGCCGGATTTAAAGGAGAATTGCTGGGCATCGTGTTCATGCCCTTGGCGTACCCGCACCCAGCCTTTTTGCGACACAATCACCGTTACCGGTTCATCAATCACTTTCGTTTCGGCAATTGCGCGCTTGTCCTCTTGAACGATGGTTCGGCGCTCATCACCGAATTCTTTCGCATCGGATTCAATCTCTTTAATGATGCGTTTCCGTAAGGTCGAATCATTCTGTAAGAGGCCATCTAAATCCGCTTTTTCCGCCTGCAACTCGGCCAATTCTTGCTCGATCTTGATTGCTTCAAGGCGAGCTAATTGACGTAAGCGAATCTCTAAAATGTCTTCGGCTTGGCGATCGCTCAGCTTAAATGCCGTAATCAGATCCGCTTTTGGCTCATCGCTATTGCGAATGATCTTAATTACCTTGTCGATATTCAGCAGAATGATCTGACGACCTTCCAGAATATGAATACGGGCATTCACCTTCGCCAGGCGATGTTCCGTGCGACGCGTTACCGTTGCCACCCGGAAAGCGACCCACTCGGAAATAATGTCTTTTAAATTCTTTTGCCGCGGCCGACCATCATTACCAATCATCACCAGATTAATCGGTGCATTGGACTCAAGCGAGGTATGGGCTAGCAGTAAATTAACGAAATCATTGACTTCCACATTTTTACTCTTGGGCTCAAATACCAAACGCACTGCAGCGTCTTTGCTGGATTCGTCACGCACGCAATCGAGTACGTTCAAAATACTGGCTTTGACGTTACTTTGATCCGGCGTTAATGATTTTTTCCCTAATTTAATTTTGGGATTGGTCAGCTCTTCAATTTCTTGCAGCACCCGCTGGGTTGATGTCGCAGGCGGTAATTCATTCACCACAATCTGCCATTGGCCCCGCGCCAATTCCTCTACCGACCAACGTGCCCGCACCTTAAGGCTGCCGCGACCAACTTCGTAAATCTGGGCAATATCGCTTGCCGATGAAATGATCTGTCCGCCGCCAGGAAAATCAGGGCCCTGAACAATCGCCAATAAATCAGCCGTGCTCATATTGGGAGATTTCATTAGGGCTATTGCAGCAGCAGCCACTTCGCGCAAATTATGCGATGGAATTTCAGTGGCCATGCCCACAGCAATGCCTGAGGCACCATTCAGTAAAACAAAGGGCAAACGCGCCGGTAACAACTTAGGCTCCTGAAACGAGCCATCATAGTTAGGCGCAAATTCAACCGTACCCTCATCGATTTCACTGAGGAGTAAATGGGTTGCAATCTTGGTTAGGCGCGCCTCGGTGTAACGCATTGCGGCAGCCCCATCGCCATCGCGTGAGCCAAAGTTACCTTGCCCATCAATCAGGGGGTAACGCAGGGAGAAACTTTGAGCCAATCGAACCAAGGCATCGTAAGCCGATTGATCGCCATGCGGATGAAACTTACCAAGCACATCACCAACTACGCGGGCACTTTTGACTGGCTTGGCGTCAGAGCGTAAACCCATTTCACTCATCGAAAACAGAATGCGGCGCTGCACTGGCTTTTGACCATCGGCTACTTCTGGCAAGGCGCGGCCCTTCACCACACTAATGGCGTAATCTAAATAGGCCCGCTCGGCATAGACTGCCAGCGTTAATCCATCGCTTCCGTCGCCATCCATGCTGTCGGATGATCCACGTGGTGGAGTGGGAGGTAAATTAGAATTTGAGCCAATGGCTTCGATAGCAAACAAATCCGCTTGCTCTTGCATGCTAGGGGCTTTATTTGGTTTGCGCGTTGCCATTAAATATCTGCCTCCACTTCATTGCCACGCTCTTCTAGCCAATCCCGCCTGGCGCCCGATTCGGATTTACCCATCAGCATGTCCATGGTTTTATAAGTGTCTTGCTCGCTCATGATGCCTAAAGTAACGGGGAGCAAGCGCCGAGTATCGGGATTCAAGGTGGTGTCCCACAGCTGCTCCGCACTCATCTCGCCAAGGCCTTTGAAGCGCGAAATTTGCCATGCGTTATCGCGAACACCATCTTTACGCAATTTGTCCTCGATCGCATTGAGTTCACTGGCATCCAAGGCGTATATTTTTTGTGCCGGTTTTTTGCCGCGTGCAGGCGCATCCACCCGAAACAGTGGTGGTCTTGCAATGTACACATGTCCGGCATCCAGCAGCTTTGGAAAGTGTTTATAGAATAAGGTGAGCAATAAAACCTGAATATGGGAGCCATCTACATCGGCATCAGACAGAATGCAAATCTTACCGTAGCGTAAATTGGATAAATCAGGCGCATCATTTAGGCCGTGGGGATCGACGCCGATCGCAACCGCAATGTCGTGCACCTCATTGTTCGCAAACAAGCGATCGCGCTCTGCCTCCCAGGTATTAAGGACTTTGCCGCGTAGCGGCAATATAGCCTGGTACTCTTTGTTACGACCCATTTTGGCTGAACCGCCTGCAGAGTCACCTTCGACTAAAAAGAGTTCGTTCAGTGCAATGTCTTGGCTCTCGCAATCCGTTAACTTGCCTGGCAATACGGCAACCCCAGATGATTTTTTCTTCTCTACCTTTTGTCCGGCGCGGGTTCTGGCTTGGGCTTGTTTGATAACGAGTTCGGCTAATTTACGGCCATAGTCCACGTGCTGATTCAGCCAAAGCTCTAAGGCGGATTTAGAAAAGCTAGACACTAAGCGGACTGCGTCGCGTGAATTCAAACGCTCTTTAATTTGCCCCTGGAACTGGGGATCAAGTACCTTAGCGGACAAAATGAACGAAGCACGGGCAAAAACATCCTCGGGCATCAACTTCACGCCCTTGGGTTGCAAGGCATGCATTTCAATAAAGCCTTTAACGGCATTGAATAAGCCTTCGCGTAAGCCACTCTCATGCGTACCACCAGCCGGCGTCGGAATTAAATTCACATAACTTTCGCGCACGGGTGCGCCATCTTCGGTCCAGGTCACGACCCAGGCAGCGCCCTCGCCTTCCGCAAAGGTATCTTCATCGGCGTTCCCAGTGGCGTATTGCTCAGACTCAAATGCAGGAATCACTTCGGCGCTGTGGCCTGCTTGGGCTAGGGCCTCATTAAGGTAGCCGCGCAAGCCTTGCGCGTATTGCCAAGTTTGGGTCTCGCCGCTTTTTTCTTGAATCAAAGTCACTTTGACCCCTGGCAACAAGACTGCCTTGGAACGCAGTAAGCGAATTAGATCGGCCATCGGAATAGCGCCGCTATCGAAATATTTACTATCAGGCCATGCCCGCACACGGGTACCATGGGCCTTATCGCCTTTATCAGCCGGCTTGGTTTTGAGTTTCTCAATCACATTTCCGTCGGCAAAGCTCAAAGTAGATATTTGTCCCTCACGCCACACAGTAACGTCTAAGCGTTTGGATAAGGCATTCGTAACCGAGACGCCGACGCCGTGGAGTCCACCGGAGAAGGCATACGCTCCGCCACTGCCTTTTTCAAACTTACCGCCTGCATGCAACTGAGTGAAGACAATTTGCACTACCGGTAGTTTTTCAGTGGGATGCATCCCCACCGGAATACCGCGGCCATCGTCCTCAACACTGACGCTACCGTCAGCATGCAAGGTGACCATGATTTGCTTGCCAAAGCCACCGAGCGCCTCATCGGAAGCGTTATCCAGCACCTCTTGGATGATGTGGAGTGGGTTATCGGTCCTGGTATACATTCCAGGACGCTGACGAACAGGTTCAAGTCCTTTGAGGACCTGAATCGACGATTCGCTGTATTCGGTGGTTTTACGGGTTGCCATGCGCAGAAATTGTAGTCATGTCTGGGATTAGCCTCTTTTTTTACCGCTACATGGGCTTTGCTTGCGTATTTAAAGACCCTCTTTGGCCCCTGCGACGGATTTTTGGCTCATCCATGCCAAAATTGCGATATGGGTGCACTTAGTCATATTCGAGTTTTAGACCTCAGTCGGGTTCTTGCTGGGCCATGGTGCGCGCAAAATTTAGCGGATTTAGGTGCAGACGTCATCAAAGTCGAGCGCCCACACGTAGGGGACGATACTCGCCACTGGGGGCCTCCTTTCGCAAAAAACCCGCAAGGCGAAGACACGGCAGAGGCAGCCTACTTCATCTCGATTAACCGCAATAAACGCTCGATTACCGTGGATATCAGCGCCCCTGAGGGTCAAGATATCATCCGCGAGCTCGCCCGAGAGTCCGATGTGGTGATCGAAAACTACAAAGTGGGTCAATTAAAAAAATACGGGCTCGACTACGACAGCCTGAAGTTACAAAAACCCGATCTGATTTACTGCTCGGTGACCGGCTTTGGCCAGACAGGGCCTTATGCCCAGCGTCCTGGCTATGATTTTATTATTCAAGGCCTTGGCGGCTTTATGAGCGTAACTGGTGAAGCCGATGATTTTCCGGGCGGCGGCCCACAAAAGGCCGGGGTTGCGATTGTAGATTTATTTACCGGGATGTACGCTAGCTCTGCTATTTTGGCCGCGGTCATTCATCGCGATCGATCTGGCGAGGGTCAATACATTGATATGGCTCTACTGGACACCCAAATTACGATGATGGCCAATATCTCGAGTAATTATTTGTGTACTGGCGTTGCACCGCGACGCTGGGGCAATGCCCACCCCAACATTGTGCCGTACCAAACTTTTCCAACCTCGGATGGCTGGATGATTATTGCGGTTGGCAACGATAAGCAATTTCGTCAATTTGTAAAGGCTGGTGGCGAAGAAGATTTAGCAGACGATACTCGCTTCGCCGACAACCCATCACGCGTTGCACATCGCTCAATCCTAGTCCCGCTTCTAACTGAAATGACCAAGCGCAAAAGCAAAGCCGATTGGATTGCTACTTTAGAAAAAGTTAACGTACCCTGTGGACCGATCAATGATTTAGAAGAAGTGTTTGCAAACGAGCAAGTCGTCTCGCGCCAAATTGAAATGCAACTGCCACACCCCACTGCCGGCACCATGAAATTGGTTAACAGCCCCATGAGATTATCCGCAACCCCCGTCGAAGTGCGCATGGCACCACCCACATTAGGGCAACACACCGATGAAGTACTGCGCGAGCGCCTAGGCCTGAGTACAGAACAAATCGCCGCATTACGAAACAAGCAGGCTATTTAGGCACTTCATCGCATGCCAGGCCAATTTCACAGCGGGTCACTGCCGCTCAAACAGGTTCTGATTTATGGCGGTCTGCTCGTTACCCTATCGATGGGTATTCGCCATGGCTTTGGATTATTTAATTTACCCATCACCGCTGCCAATGGATGGGATCGCGAGACTTTTGCCCTTACTATTGCCCTGCAAAATTTAGTGTGGGGTGCGCTGCAGCCCGTTACGGGCGCACTCGCTGATCGCTTTGGCGCTTTTCGCATCATGCTGGCCGGTGGCATCCTTTATGCCTTGGGTTTGGTGGGCATGGGTCTGTCAACCGATATTCTTCCGTTCACAGTCGCGGGCGGTCTCTTGATTGGCTTAGCCCAAACCGCCACCACCTACAGCGTAGTCTATGGAATTTTAGGTCGCAATGTAACTGCTGAAAAACGGGTTTGGGCAATGGGAGTTGCGGCGGCAGCCGGGTCCTTTGGTCAGTTTCTGATGATTCCGGTGGAGCAGGGCTTGATAACGTATTTTGGTGCTGCAGACGCATTACTGCTGCTGGGTTTAATGGCTACATTTATGCTGCCGATTGCCCTTAAGCTTAGGGAGCCCGCGGGGTCATCCCATTTGCAATTGGGCAATCAAACCATTGCAGAGGCGCTGCGTGAGGCTATGCATAACCGTAGCTTTCAGTTGCTCACCATGGGTTATTTTGTTTGCGGCTTTCAGGTGGTATTTATTTCAGTGCATCTGGCGCCTTACCTCAGCGATCTATCTAAGGCAGTACCATCGGTTGGCTCACCCGCAGTCGCTAGTACTGCTCTTGCCTTGATTGGTCTCTTTAATGTGTTCGGCACATTTTATGCAGGCGTCTTGGGCCAGCGTTTTCCAAAGCGTTATTTACTCTCGGGCATCTACGCGAGCCGCGCTGTTGCCATTGCCCTCTTTGTATTGATGCCAATCACGCCCTTTTCAACTTACCTCTTTGCTGCGGTGATGGGATTTCTGTGGCTCTCGACCGTACCCCTTACCAATGCCATCGTGGCGCAGATTTTTGGGGTGAAGTACCTGAGCATGCTCTCTGGTCTGGTTTTCTTTTCGCATCAGCTGGGGAGTTTTGGTGGCGCCTATTTTGGTGGCCTTTTATATGATCGCACTGGCACTTATGATTTGGTATGGATGATTGCAATTGGCCTGGGTATTTTTGCTGCGTTGATTAATTTGCCGATTCAAGAGCGTGCTATTGGGCGCCCTCAGTCAATTTAATTAGGCCTCCTGGCAAACATGCGATGGCTGGTTACAATTCAGCATGCGCCATCTGTTTATTCAGCCCCTTCGAAAACGACGATGGCAGGGGCTTGCTCTTTTCACCCTCGCTCTTACTGTACTTGCCCTTACATTTATGGCTTACTTTAGGCCAGATATGATGGTTGCTTTAACGAATACAGTTTGGGCGCTGTGCGGTTTTTAACAGTCTGCTTTTAACGCCATTACTCGCCGTAGCACAATGGATAGTGCACATGCCTCCTAAGCGTGGGATACAGGTTCGATTCCTGTCGGCGGGACCACCGTATTATTTATAAGTGAGTGTTGCTGCATTCCAAAAGGATTTTAAAAGTCAATCAATTTATTTCATCTAAAGTTATCCACAGCGGATGTGGATAAATTATTAAAAGTGTTCCTAAGTATTGAATATTTATAGGATGAGCTGGCTTGCTTAAAAAATAAGCAGTCTTTTATTCCTCTTTTTTATTTTATTTAGCCATTGACTTTTTATTTTTTAATCATGTTGTAAGTTATTTTTTATTCGATCAAGTGATCGATAAATACGAAAGTAGTCTTAGTTATCGGGCACTGCTATCTGCCAAGTAGAGTTGATTTTCTCGTACACTAATGTCACATGAATGCACTCACACCCAGCACCTTGGCAGCCCTAGAGGAAATGCTCCAGAACACAGCACGCTCTGTACCTGCGGACTATGTGCCAATTTACCTGACGGTTCCATCTGCTAGTCAGTTGGGTCAAACAGTGGGTCACTTACAAGGCGATTTTTTTGCCTTCATCAAGCAATCGCTTCAGGCCAATCCCATCGCCAGCATTTACCTTGAGGCCCAGCGATTGCTCATTAGCGGGGAGCGTCCTGCCCTGCTCAGCCAAACTTGGACTGCTTTAGCCGAACGGATGCGCGAAGGGGGATTTATACCCGGCTGGCGAAATGAGGAATTTGCCTTTTTAGACCAGCAAGGGCACGCCCTATTTCAGCTCGAGCGGGCTGCGTTTCGGACCTTTGGTCTCAAAAGCATGGCCAGTCACATGAATGGCTTTACGGAAAGCGGCCAAATCTGGCTGGGTCGCCGCAGTGAAAACAAGCACATTGATCCGGGTAAGCTGGATAACCTCAGTGCCGGCGGCATTGCTGCCGATGAAACACCCTGGGTTTGCGCCCGCCGTGAATTGTGGGAAGAGGCAGGCATTCCACCGGCAATTGCGGCAGGCATTCAGCCAGCAGGCCGAATGGAAATGCGCAGACCCACACCGCCGCTGGGCTTTCATGCTGAATCCCTGTTTATTTATGACCTCTTCATTCCCAGCAACCTCTTGCCAACGAACCGCGATGGTGAAGTGGCTGGTTTTATAGCGGTTACCCACGGTGAAGCAGCCGCCCGTATTTTGGCCGATGAATTCACGGCAGATGCCGCCTTGGTAACGGCTGATTTTATTTTGCGACGCAACATTAGCTAAGCAGAATCACTTCAGAACACATGAATTAACCATTATTGATTTGTGTCAGCATACCCGTCAGCGTTTCGTGGTTAAATGCTTGCAAGGATGAAACAGGGGTGCCCTCCGTAATTGGTGGCGCTGAGAAAGACCCTATTACCCGATCCAGATAATGCTGGCGTGGGGAGTGTCATCAAAACCGGTACCCGGTTTCGTCCATCTAATAATCAGTTAGGAGATGGATATGAGCACAGACTTAAAAACAAAACCCGTAAAGCCAGAGATTCCAACCCTCAAGAGCCTCGAGCGCGACTTTGGTCAAAAGTTTGCCTATCCGGCATCGACTAAAACGTATTTAGAAGGATCACGCCCCGACATCAAAGCACCGATTCGCATGATTGAGCAGTTATCGACTGCGGTTGGCAAAGAGATGGTCCCGAACCCTCCCGTTCCCGTCTATGACACTTCAGGCCCTTACAGCGATCCAGATATTGTGATTAACCTCGAAAAGGGATTGCCTAAGTTGCGCGCAAGCTGGATTTCAGAGCGCGGCGATACCGTGCAGTTGGCTGGCCCCACATCAGATTATGGTGTTGCTCGCTCCCAAGATGAAGCAACCCAGCACTTGCGTTTTGCCCACATTGGCGCGCCATGCGTTGCTAAGTCTGGTGCCAATGTTAGCCAAATGCATTACGCCCGCCAAGGCATCATTACCCCCGAAATGGAATACGTTGCCCTGCGGGAGTCAATGGGCCTCGAGCAGTTACGTAAAGATCCCCGTTACACCCAATTACTCAAGCAGCACCCGGGTAAAAGCTATGGCGCTAACTTGCCTGAGATCGTGACTCCTGAATTTGTCCGTCAAGAAATTGCTGCAGGCCGTGCGATTATTCCTGCCAACATCAATCACCCTGAATTAGAGCCGATGATTATTGGCCGTAATTTCCGGGTCAAGATTAACGGCAACTTAGGTAACTCGGCAGTAACCTCCTCCATCAATGAAGAAGTCGAAAAGATGGTGTGGTCGATTCGTTGGGGTGCAGACACCATCATGGATCTTTCTACTGGTAAACACATTCACGAAACCCGCGAATGGATTATTCGTAACTCACCGGTACCGATTGGTACCGTACCCATTTACCAAGCCCTGGATAAAACAGGTGGCGTAGCAGAAGACCTCACCTGGGAAATGTTCCGCGACACCTTGGTCGAGCAAGCCGAGCAAGGCGTGGATTACTTCACTATTCATGCGGGCGTATTGCTGCGCTACGTACCACTGACAGCGGATCGCATCACCGGCATTGTGTCGCGCGGTGGCTCGATCATGGCGAAATGGTGCCTCGCTCATCATAAGGAAAATTTCCTTTACACCAAGTTCGATGAAATTTGCGAGATCATGAAAGCCTATGACGTTTCGTTTAGCTTAGGTGATGGTTTGCGCCCTGGCTGCATTGCCGACTCAAATGATGCAGCGCAGTTTGGTGAATTGCATACTTTGGGTGAGCTTACCGCCAAAGCATGGAAGCACGATGTTCAGGTCATGATTGAAGGGCCGGGCCACGTTCCCATGCAGCGCATTGAAGAGAATATGACGGAAGAGCTCAAGCATTGCTTAGAAGCACCCTTCTATACCCTCGGACCACTGATTACCGATATCGCCCCCGGCTACGACCACATCACCAGCGGAATTGGCGCAGCGCAAATTGGTTGGTATGGTACTGCCATGCTGTGCTACGTGACACCCAAAGAGCATTTAGGCTTGCCGGATAAAGAAGATGTGCGTGAAGGCATTATCACCTACAAGATTGCAGCACATGGTGCAGACCTAGCCAAAGGATTACCGGGTGCTCAAGTACGCGATAACGCATTATCGAAAGCGCGCTTTGAGTTCCGCTGGGAAGATCAATTTAATCTCGGCTTAGATCCCGAGCGTGCGCGTGAGTATCACGACGCTACCTTACCTGCCGAAGGCGCCAAGATTGCCCACTTCTGCTCCATGTGTGGTCCCAAGTTCTGCTCAATGAAGATCACGCAAGAAGTACGTGAATACGCTGCCACCTTGGATGCCGATGGCAATCCAAAAGTAGTTGAGGCAGTCAAGGGTATGGAAGAAAAGTCGATTGAGTTCCGCAAACGCGGTAGCGAAATTTACCAATAAGGTATTGGCTGTTCACACCATGCTCGTTGAACACAGCCCATCTTTTTCTGGCAAGCGAATAGCCATTATCGGGGCTGGCCTCATGGGCCGGATGATGGCCTACGCCCTCGCAAAAGGCGGTGCAGAGGTAACGCTTTATGATCGCGGCGGACCGGATGGCGAGCATGCCGCTGCAACGATTGCGGCGGCCATGCTGGCACCACTGGCTGAATCGGCTATTACTGAAGCCAATGTCGTGCAAATGGGCATCTATAGCTTGCCGCGCTGGAAAGAATTGATTGCGGAGCTCAGTCTGCCCGTGTTTTTTCAGCAAGCAGGAACGGTCTTTGTTTGGCATCAACAAGACGCGACTGAAGCCAAGCGTCTGACTGCCCATCTCGAGCGCAATTGCCGAGAGAGTCAGCAGATAAGTACTTCTGCCTTCCCGCTACAACAGCCAGAGCAACTTGACCGTACCGCCTTGCAAATGCTCGAACCAAGCCTAGCCGATCGCTTTCAGCAGGGTTTATTTTTGCCGCATGAAGGGCAATTGGATAACCGGCAGTTGTTAGTTTCCGTACTGCATGCGCTGGATGCTATGGGGGTTTCACTGCATTGGAATCAGTCTGTTGATCCCGATGAGTTGCATCGCCAAGAAAAGCATGATTGGGTGATTGACTGCCGCGGCCTCGGTGCAAAAGCTGCCTGGGAATCGAATCCCTTGCGTGGTATTCGGGGGGAAGTGCTGAGGCTGCATGCACCCGAAGTCAAACTCAAACGCCCAACTCGGCTAATACATCCGCGCTACCCCATTTACATCGCCCCAAAAGAAGATGATGTGTACGTGGTTGGCGCTACCGAAATTGAATCGGATGATCTTTCACCAACCAGCGTTCGCTCTGCCATGGAATTACTCAGTGCGGTCTATACCGTGCACAGTGGTTTTGCAGAAGCCCGCATTTTAGAAATGAGCACCCAGTGTCGTCCTACCCTAAAAGATAATTTGCCTGAGATCCGAATCAGCAAACCGGGATTAATGTTGATTAATGGCTTGTACCGGCATGGTTTCTTAATCGCACCGGCGGTAATGGATAGTGCAATCGAGCTGATCCAAAGTGCAGGAAACGATGGCGCAACTGCAACAAGTCCATTAGCCCAGCGTCTGGATCTACGTATTGCGCAAGTACCACTAAGTGAGTTAATTGCATGCGCATCCTAGCCAATCAAATTCCGCGCGAGCTGCCAAGCAATAGCTGCCTTACTGATCTGCTAGCAATGATCGAGGCAGTGCCGCCCTACGCCGTTGCCGTCAATTTACAATTTGTGCCAAAGACCCGTCATGCAGAATATATCCTGCATGAAAACGATCAGGTGGAAATTATTGCCCCGGTAACCGGTGGCTGATGCTGTCATCAATCTCATTCAAGCCATGACAGCCCCACTCCCATTTAATTCAAATGATGCATTCATGCTGTATGGCGAAACCTTTGCTAGCCGGCTCTTACTTGGTACCTCGCGTTATCCATCGCCGCAAATTTTAGAAAACGCGGTTGCATTATCTCGCCCTGGCATGATTACGGTGAGCTTGCGGCGCCAAGGTACATCAACCGCAGAATCGCATACGGGCTTTTGGGATTTACTCAAAAAAATGGCAGTGCCGGTCTTACCTAATACGGCAGGTTGCCACAGCCCACAGGAAGCCATTACTACGGCGCAAATGGCGCGCGAAGTATTCGAAACCGATTGGATAAAGCTGGAATTAATTGGCGATGACTACACCTTGCAGCCAGATACCTTGCGTTTAGTGCAAACAGCAGAGACGCTGATTAAAGATGGCTTTAAGGTGTTGCCCTACTGCACCGAAGATTTAATAGTGTGTCAGCGCCTAGTGGACGTCGGCTGCCAAGCGGTGATGCCTTGGGCGGCTCCCATTGGAACAGGACAAGGACCGCTTAATCCCTATGCCATGAAACTCTTACGTGAACGCTTGCAGGTACCGCTCTTAGTCGATGCGGGTCTAGGCTTACCTTCGCATGCGTGTACCGTCATGGAATGGGGTTTTGATGGGGTCTTGCTGAATACTGCAGTTGCACTCGCAGATGATCCAGTTGCCATGGCCAATGCCTTTGCTAAAGCAGTTGATGCGGGTAGGACTGCCTATCTATCGGGAGCAATGCAGGCGCAGACTTCAGCTCAGGCCAGTACGCCCTTGGTTGGCACGCCATTTTGGCATCAAGCCTCATGAGTTTAATTCGGGATCTTGCGGAGCAAATTGTTGCCTGCCATCAGCAAGATGACTTGGCTATACCCGTTCCAGAATCGAACATTACGCGTCTACCACCTGCCTTGGATAACACCCACGCAGGAGATCACTATGAATTGGCTGGTGCCTTGGCGGCGATTCAGATGGGCTTTATTGAAACAGATGCACAGGTATTAGGTAAAGCATGGTCGCGCATGGCACACCACGCTGGCGGCTTTAACCCGGCGAGCTGGCCTACCCAGCCAGAGGACTTTGATTTATTGCCAAGGCCACGCCAAACTAACCTCAATGCCTTTCCTGAGTGCCCTCATGCGCTCGGGCTGTATGCCGTATTACCGAGCGCCGAGTGGGTAAAGCGTATGGTCGACGCAGAAGTGCCTACTGTGCAGTTACGTTATAAGACAGAGGCGCCCCTTAACCACGATCACCTGATGATGGAGATCACCGCGGCTATTTCGGCCGTCAAGGGCAGTAAGACCCTGCTCTTTATCAATGATTATTGGCGCGAAGCAATCGATGCGGGCGCTTATGGCGTTCACCTCGGCCAAGAAGACCTCGCGTTTGCGGATATCGCTGCGATTCGTGAGGCCGGTTTGCGTTTAGGTCTGAGCAGCCATGGCTATGCCGAAATGGTCTATGCCGATACCTTCTTACCCAGTTACATTGCGATGGGCGCTGTCTTTCCAACTCAATTGAAAAAGATGCCAACCGCACCGCAAGGCCTTGGGCGCTTACGCCAGTATGCGAAGTTAATGCAGCACTATCCCCTCGTTGGAATCGGCGGCATCGATGAATCCACCATACAAGCAGTTGCTCAGACCGGCGTCGGATCAGTTGCAGTGGTACGCGCAATTACGGGATCGGATGATCCGGAGGCCGCAGTCAAGAACCTAACTCAACTCATGAAACAAGCAGCATCCCAATCAATTCCTGCCTAAGCAACTGAGGGATTGATGTCGTCAGGCAACGCAGTAGGGTAAAACGCGTGCATATGCCAAAGTGGTCCAGAGCCTGCGCCAATACTTAAATAAACGCCCGACTCTAAGCCTGCCTCAACATAGGCAATGGCTTTTGCGACCGCATGTTTGAGCTGATGGCCCTGCGCTAGATAGCAAGCAATTGCAGACGATAAAGAGCAGCCTGTGCCATGCGTATTGGCAGTATTAACGCGGTAATGTAGTAACTTCTGCTCCTCAGTAATGGCTTTACCGTCTTCATCGACTGCACGCCATAACAAGTAATCCATCAGTTGGGTGTGCTTTTGATCGAGGTGACCGCCCTTAATTAAAACGGCTGCTGGGCCCATTTGCAATAAATCCCGGGCAGCCTGCTCAAAGTCATCGGGCTCTAAGATGGGTCGGCCCAGCAAAATAGAAGCCTCCTCCATATTGGGCGTAATGATGGTTGCCAGCGGGAAAAGGACTTCGCGCATCGCATGCGCCGTTGTATCGCCGCCTAAGCTTGCACCCGATGTAGCGCGCAAAACCGGGTCAAGCACAATGATTTTTATGGCATGCCGGCGCAATGCCGCAGCAACGCAGTGCACGATCTCGGGGCTGGAAAGCATGCCAATCTTGATTGCATCCACCCCAATGTCATTCACTACCGCATCGATTTGAGCGTCAATCACATCCAAATCAATTCCCTGAATTTTGCTCACACCCAGGGTATTTTGCGCAGTGATGGCAGTCACCACGGTCATGCCATATACACCCAAGGATGTCATCACCTTGAGGTCTGCTTGTAAACCAGCGCCGCCGCCACTATCCGATCCAGCAATCGTTAGAACCTTTGGTATGCGCACGGCGGTATGTTTTGATGATTTCATGTTTCTATCTTAATTCGTCTTGGCTAATTTGGGTGTAAAGATCGCAGACATAACTATGCCAATAACGATCAATAGAAAAGCCAAACCATGAAAACCTTGAGGCGCTTCACCCAAAATCACTGTAGATAAGATAGCGGTAAATAGGGGAATGAAGTTGGCAAAAAAAGCAGCAATCGTAGGCCCTGCTTTCATGACGCCTAAGCCCCAACACCGATATGCAATCAGTGACGGTCCGATGGCCACATACAAAATAAGTAATATCACAATAATACTGGGCTCAAAATGCAGATAGCCGCCCTGCCACTCCGCAATGGTAAACGCCGATGACCACAGCAAACCGACTAATACCTGGGCCAGTAAAAAACCGCTCCAAGGCCACTGGCGCTCCGTACTTTTTCCGGGACGGGCGAGCATCCAACTATAAAATGCCCACAATACAGTCGCGAGAACCATAAGCAAATCGCCGAAGACTAGTTGTACCTGCAGAAGCGCTTGAAGCTCGCCTCTGGACAATACAACGCATACACCCGTTATCGAAATCAACGCACCAATCACCTGAAACCAATTGGGTTTGGTCGAAAAAAATGCGGCCCCAATCAACAGCATCATGATGGGCATGCTGGCCCCAATGAGGGTGACATTAATTGGAGTGGATGTCTGAATCGCTAAGTAAAGAAGCATGTTGTAGCCGCCAACACCAAGTAAACCCAAAAGCATGAAGCGCTTTTTGTTTTTCCAGAGATCGCAATTGGCACACAAAACCGAGTAGCCCAGTGGCATCAATACCAGCGCCGCAACAATGCAACGAATGGTACTTAATAGGAGCGGTGAGATCTCACCCACCAGCATACGACCGACTACGGCATTGCCTGCCCACAGCAAAGCAGCCAACATCAGGTACAGCATGACACGCAGGTCGAGGGGAGCCATATTTGAGCCTATTTAGAAAGATGTTGTATGATATTGGCTTACGCAATTCCTCGATAGCTCAGTCGGTAGAGCGCCGGACTGTTAATCCGTAGGTCCCTGGTTCGAGCCCAGGTCGAGGAGCCAAAAACACTGAAAATCATGTAAGGTCTAGATACTTCTAGGCCTTTTTTTATTATTTAATTTCGCTCAGAGACCATCTTACGAGCTACCGTCTCCGCAATCAACATAACCGGGGCATTGGTGTTGCCTGAGGTAATGCAGGGCATAGCGGATGCATCGATCACACGCAACCTTGCAACGCCCCTCACTCGGCATTCCGAGTCTAGGACGGTATGGGGATTTTCTGCTTTGCCATGTTGATCCACCTTCCCCATGGCACATGTACTTACCGGATGAAAGATGGTAGTGCCTAAATTTCTGGCTGCCTCCTCCAGATCGGCATCGCTTTGAATGTTTGCCCCTGGCAGTAACTCTTTTGGCTTAAATGGCTGCAGTGCCGGGCTCGCCATAATCTCACGGGTACGTTTTAGGCTGGCAACAGCGACTGCCAAATCATCCGCGGTAGATAAGTAATTGCAGCTAATCTTGGGATCGTGAAAGGGGTCAGCTGATACCGCCTTCACCCAGCCACGAGAGCTGGGGCGTAAATTACAGACACTCGGTGTGATGGCATTAAACGGATGCAAGGGCTCGCCAAATTTAGGTAGCGAGAGTGGCTGCACATGCCATTCAATATTGGCACTAACTTGATTCGGGTCACTTTTTGCAAATGCACCCAAAGTAGATGGTGGCATGGTTAAAGGCCCAGTGCGCTTAATAATATACTCAAGGCCCATACCCATTCGGGTTAGCCAATTCTTATACAGGGTATTGACTGTTTTACAGTTTTCAACCTGATACACCGTCCGAATTTGCAAGTGATCTTGCAGATTTTCACCAACGCCCGGTAGCTCTACCTGGGTTTTGAGGCCAATACTATCGAGATGGATCTTGGATCCTATCCCAGAAATCTGCATCAAGTGCGGCGATCCAATGGATCCAGCAGAGAGGATGACCTGGTCTTGAGCTAGGGCTGTTTTGCGAACGCCATCGTGTAAAAAATCCAAACCATAGACTTCGGTTTGGGCTCCGTGCCATGCCGATGCAGTGTAGCGACTCTGATTCAAGGTTTCGGAAGTGATAGCGCGCAACTTTAACTGCAAAACCTGGGCTTTAGTCAATATGGTGAGGTTCGGTCGTTGCCGAATGGGATGCAAGTAAGCATCGGCCATCGACCAACGCTCACCGCGCTTTTGCGTCATCTGAAAGTAGGCGCAGCCTTCGTTATCTCCGCGATTAAATTCCTCAATCTTAGGTATTCCTTGCTCGTCGGCCGCCTCGCGCCACGCATCCAGAATGTCCCATTGCACGCGGGGCCGCTCAATACGCATCTCTCCGGAATCGCCGTGCCATGGATTGGAACCTGCATAGTAATCTTCCAATGCTTTATAGGTCTCAAGGCTGGTATCCCATTGCCATATTGGATCGCCAGTCAGTTCTGACCAGCGCGAATAGTCACTGGCCTGCCCCCGCATGTAAATCATGGCATTAATCGACGATGATCCGCCAATGCCCTTCCCTCTGGCGTAATGAATGGAACGTTGGTTCAACCCCGGATCGGCCTCGGTTTTAAAACACCAATCCGTGCGTTTATTGTTAATGGTAAATAAATACCCTACAGGAACTTTAATCCAGAACCAATCATCTTCTCCCCCAGCCTCCAGTAAAAGTACACGGTGTTTAGGATCGGTCGATAGGCGATTAGCCAAAAGGCAACCGGCACTACCAGCCCCAACAATAATGGTGTCAAAATCAAGGGATGAGGCAGGTAAGCTCATGGTTTATTCAAGATAGGACTGAATGCTCATGAAATAACTGGTTTACTTAAGTATGGATAAGAGGCTACTGTAATCATCCCGCCATAAGGAAAAGTGTTTGGGGGTTTCAATTTCTTGAGCATTGATGAATTGAATATCCCTAAACGCTTTTTTATCTTTACTTACTAGAGCCCATTCCGAGCGATAACCTACCTTTGTTTCTGAGGCAGCAAAGCTAATAACCTTGATGTCTTGATCAAATGCGTTAGCAGCAGTTTTAACCACTGGCCTCAGGTTTAAAAAGCGGTTTGTAATGTGTAGCGCAAGAATGCCATCGCTTTTTAAATGCCTAAAGTATTGGGCAAAGGCTTCTTTGGTCAGTAAATGAATCGGCACCGAATCACCTGAGAAGGCATCAATTACCAAAACATCAAATTGCTGATTGGGCTCTTGCTCTAATTGCAGGCGTGCATCACCCAAGACATGTTCAATGCTTGCGGCACTATTCGATAAAAAGCTAAAGTGTTTTTTTGCTGCCTCAATGACTTCAGGATTGATTTCATAAAAACGGTAAATATCCCCTTTATTCGCGTACCCAGCCAGAGTCCCAACCCCCAAGCCCACTACCCCGACTTTGATAGACTGATTGGATTGGGACTTAACCAAGATGGCCTGACCAACGCCACTCTCGCGCACGTAATACGTAGTGGGTTCTTGCGCCTTCGCAGGATCAATAAACTGACTGCCATGGCTAATCTGGCCATGCTGCATTGTTTTATAGCCACGCGACTCATCAACATATACCTTGAGGGTGCCATAAAAATTACGCTGACTCAACTCAATACCGGCAATATCATGCGAGTGATCATTAATACGAATCACACTGATCAGAATTAAGAAAGAAAGTATTCCGGTGGCTGTTACTGCCTTAAATTGCTTCGTTTTAAAGCGCGTATTGGATAAAAATACCAATGCGACCACAATCCCAGACAACACTATTCCAATCGATAGCTCGTAGTTTTCCGTAAACCAATAGGGGGCAACGATACCTACAAAGAAGCCGCCCATCACGCCGCCAACCGCTAACATCAAATAATACGTGGTCAAGTAGCGTGCATTTGGCTGCTGCGCTGCCAACTCGCCATGGCAGACCATACACACCACAAAGAATGAAAATAAATTGATGCCGGTAGAAATCATCACCGGTAATTCATTTAAGCCAAGGGTCGGCAAATAAGCCAGAATAAATAAAGATGCGAGTAGCAAGGGCAGAAAGAGCTTGCGTTTGTACCAGCCACTACCCTCAAAGCAAATAATGAAGGAAAGGAGGTAGAGCGCCAAAGGGGCTACCCAAATCATCGGAACCGGTGCTATGTTCTCGGTCAAGAAACTGGTATCAGCTACCATCAAGATCGATGGGCAGGCTGCCAATAAAATCCAAGTGGTTAAGTTGGAGGCGGATGGTGCCGGCGCGTTATCGTGGTCTGTTTCCACAAAGGCGACGCTATTGCGGTTGCGCCATGCCAAGATACCGCAGGTCACTACAAATACGGCATACAGGGCCGACCAGCAATAGGATTGCCACTGGGTTGGTAACATCGGCTCAAATGCAATCGGATAAGCCAATAAGGCCAGCATCGAACCAAAATTTGATAAGGCAAACAGACGGTATGGAATGCCACCAGTACGCTCACGCGCAAACCATGCCTGAATTAGGGGGCCTGTAGTCGACAGTACAAAATAAGGTAAGCCAATGGAAGCAAATAAAAGCCCCAGAATTTGCAAGGTGGGATTTTCACTACCCATAGGCTTCCATAGCTCACTCGCAGCCAATGGCAATAAAGACAAACTAATCAGCAGCAAGGCAATGTGCAAGATACTTTGCCGATAGGGGCTCAGGGCCTTCACAATCCAGTGGGAATAAACGTAACCAAACAACAAGGTCGCTTGAAAAAATAGCATGCACGTTGTCCAAACCGATGCCGAGCCGCCAAACCACGGCAATATCATTTTGCCAATCAGGGGTTGTACTTGAAACAATAAAAAGGCACTCAGAAAAATAGTAAGGCCGTATTGAAATGTCAGCTGTAGGTTGTATTTCATCTTGTTATGGTTTTGTGGTGGTTTTGTATTTTTTGAATGAAATTGCTTGATATTGCGTTTCGTATTCTGCGGCAACTTGCGCCCATGGCCGCAGATATCCCGCCATGGACTGTGTATTGGAGAGCAATGCATCCCCTGCTTGCGCCCATTGACTGACCGACTCGTTGAGGGATAAGACTCGTCCGTTGCTGACGGATACGTCTACAGCAGCGCCACAGGCATCCGATACCAGTACGGGTACTTGACAGGCCATTGCCTCTGCAATCACCATGCCATAGGCCTCGCTCGCAGCAGGATGTATCAATAAATCCAGTTGCTGAAAAAATGGTTCGCTAGCTTGCCAGCCTAGAAACTCGATTTCTCCAGGGTAATCTTGGCAAAGGCGCGCCACTTCGACTTCTTCTGGTCCCAATACCAAGACCTGTAAATGAGGGCGCTGTAATTGCAACTGCTTCGCTATTTGCATAAAAAGAGCAAAGCCCTTGCGGCCCCACTCTTTTCCAATAAACCCAATGGTGCCGCCGTTATCGGGAACAATGCGTAGCGGCCGAATTGCCATTGCCATTACACCCGGAGAAATGGGAGCTGCTATTTGCCTTACAACCGATGGGTAATAACGGGCAATTGCATTGGCAATAACAGTAGACACGGGCACAACGCAAACGCTAGGGTATGGCGGCTCACCCAATTCACGAGCTTCCATGCGCAAGTAAGCCCAAACCCGAACTGATAAACGCCGCCAAATGGATTTGTCTTTAATTGAAGCAAATGGCATGGAATGGAAAGTCGTTAGGTCATGGCTAATGGAACGCTCGTGGCTATGCACAAGGCATTCGCCTTGACGCCGAATCGATTGCACTACCGCTTCAACCTGATTCGCAAAACGCCAATACAGAACCCAACGTGGCTTAGGCGGCAACACCCCAATTTCGATCACTTTAATAGTGCCAGTAAGTGGCTGCGCATGGGCTTTTTCACAGACTATCGTGATGCGGCAATTGCGCTCTGCTAACGCATGGCTTAAATGCCAAACATAGGATTCCATGCCTCCGACTGGGCCCCAGTTGCGGACAAGCTGAACAATGTGCTGCCCATCTTGTTTTGGCTGGGTGAAATTAGGGCCTTCTTGCATGGCTCAAATCATACACTTGGAGGGTACTGGAGCCCGTTATTTGGAGCACAAACGGCTGGCTTACTGAGTGCTATTTGAACCTATATTAAGTGGCCTACCTTAACGTAGATCAGCGCACCCTCTTCCTTGGTAAACGGTGCGTGTTTACTGTAACGGGGACTGCGTATCCAGCTTCCCTTGGGGTAGGCGCCAAACTCATCGTGAAAGATACCGTCCAGAACAAAGATCTCCTCGCCGCCAGGATGCACATGGGGGTTAAACACCGTATTGGGGGCCCAGCGAACCAATGCTGTACTAATGCCATCGTGTTCATGCAGTGGCATCACGGATAAACCTGGTACCAGACCTGGATACCAATCCTTGGTTTTAGTATAGATGCGTAGTTCTTGATTATCCGTTTGGGCAAATTGCCGCAGTTTTACAAATAGAGTGCAGCCATCATTTGAAAATGGGGCATGCTGGCTACCGGGCGGATTGCGTAAATACATTCCGGCGGAGTAATCACCCCTTTCGTCTGAAAAGCAACCATCCAGCACCAAAATCTCTTCACCGCCATCATGGGCATGTTGCGTAAAAATGGTATTGGGGGCATATCGAACGATGGAGCTTGCGCGGGCTACTTCACCACCCAAGCGATCGAGGCATTTACGGTCGACTCCAGGGACAGGAGAAGCTTGCCATGCTAATTGATCAGCATGCAAAACCACGCGCTGTTTAAGGTCAGTATTGATATCCACAACTCAAGCATAAATCAAAGCCAATCATCCACACGAAGATCGCTACAATTCAGTAATGACAGACCAAAACGCCCCAGCACACAATGCAAAACCAAGTCTGCGCTACCGGATTAAAGATGAATTTATCCAGGCCTCACTCTTGGCCCTGTATTTTGCGGCGTGGTTTTGTGCCATCGCATTTTTTACGCTTGCCGTATTACGAGAGGCTGCAATTTCCATTACCCCATTTGGTTTAGCGCTTATTAAAGCAGCTTTATGCGCTAAATTCATGATGATTGGTAAAGCAATCTTTCCATTGCGTGTGGAGGCCAATCGCGGCCTAATCACATCTATCTTTTGGCATTCCATCGTCTACCTCGGCATCGTGATTGCACTTAGCTTTGCCGAATCTGGAATTGATGGACTGCTGCATGGCAAGTCATTTATAGAGTCAATCTCTTCATTTGGACACGGCGACCCAATTTATATCGCTGCCTTATCACTAATGTATTGGCTCATCCTCTGGCCTTATTTGATTGTGCTTGGATTAAATCAATCGATGGGCAATAAGGCAGTTCATGCAATTCTCTTTGGATCTAAAGCAAGCTAATATGAGTTAAGGCAAAGTTCGGCATCAACTTATTTTCCGCCCCTCTAAAAGAAATCAGGATCGTAATGCGATCCTGATTGTCTTAATGCTGTGCCTAGGAGGTATTACATCACCAGCCAATCGCCTTAGGTAACCATAAAGAAATCTGTGGGTAATAAAACACTAAGAACAAAGCAACACCCTGCATAAGTACGAAAGGAATTACGCCTTTATACAGATGCTTGATCTTCACCTCTGGCGGCGCCACCCCTTTGAGATAAAAGAGCGCCCATCCAAATGGGGGTGTTAGGAAAGAAGATTGCAAACATACCGTAATCATCATGGCAATCCAAACAGGATCTGCACCTTGCGCTATGAGTACCGGCAAAAATAGTGGAACGGCAATATAACTAATTTCAATCCATTCAATAAAGAAACCCAGAATAAAAATCAGCAGCAACATAAACCAAATATCACTATTGACGCCGCCTGGAATCACCTCAAACATACCGGCAATTAACTCTTCACCATTTAAGCCGCGGAAAGATAGCGCAAATACCTGAGCACAGATCAAAATAAACATCATGATCGCACTAATCTTCGTTGTATCTAACGCAACCAATTTCAGCTTAGCCCATGAAAAGCGCCCGGAGAATATGGTTACGATTACGCCGCCGATTGCACCCATCGCAGCCGCTTCTGTTGGCGCAGCAATACCTGCAACAATCGAGCCCAATACAGCGATAACAAGCATGATGGGTGGAACAACCACTTTCCAGAAGCGGATGGCGAGCTCTTTACCGGAAACCCGGCTACGCTCTTCCTTTGGTATGGGCGGCATCAAATCAGGCTTGATCCATCCTAGAATCAGAATGAAAATGATGTAGACCACTACCAATAACATTCCAGGACCGACTGCTGCCGCAAACAAGGTTCCCACAGACAGCTGCATGATGTCGGAGAGCAAAATCAAGATCAAACTGGGTGGAATAATCTGCCCCAAAGTGCCAGATGCACAAATGGCGCCACACGCAATGCTTTTGTCATAGCCTCGTCGTATCAAGGTTGGTAGTGTTAAGAGCCCTAAGGTAATCACCGTTGCGCCCACAATTCCGGTGGTAGCCCCCATTAAGGCGCCAAATAAAATAATGCCAACGGCCATACCACCTTTAACGCCGCCGGCAAGGTGCCCGATAACATCCAATAAATCATCGGCTAGCCCGGACTTTTCAAGCGTGATGCCCATAAAGATAAACAGGGGTATCGCAAGCCACTGGTAGCCTGCCACTACGCCAAAAACCCGAGCTGGTAGTAAGTTAAACAGTACTGGTCCAAAACCCAAATACCCGAACACAAAGCCAACGGTAGCCAGGGTAATGGCGACCGGTACGCCAATCATCAGCATTGCAAAAAAGCCGATGAGCATAAAAATAGCCATGGTTTCCATCTCAAACATGATTGCCTCCACCTTTGGTTTGGTAGTTCACAATCACGCGGCAAAACTCACCCACACCTTGCAAGACTAAAAGAGAGAAACCGATGGGAATAAGTCCTTTCACAATCCAGCGATAGGGAATGCCGCCGGGATCGGGTGACATTTCCCCAATCGAAAATGATTGGTTAACGTACTTTATCGAAAGAAATATGAATATGATTCCCACCACCACAGTTAATGCGGCTGATAAAAGGTCAACGTACAGCTTCGTTTTAGGTTTGTAGTTGGCATAAAACAAATCAACCCGGACGTTATCACCACGCAGCAATGCGTAACTCATGCCAAATAAAATTAATGCCGCTAAGAGGTGCCACTCAAGCTCCTGAGCCCATACGGTTCCGAGGCTCATGCTGTATCTCAATGTTACGTTGATGACTATCAAGCCCACAATGGCAAGGGCCACATACGACGTGGCCCTGCCAATCTGATCAAGTAAGCCTTCAATACGCGATGCGATTGTATTTAAGGACTTTTGCACATGAATTCCTAACTCAAAAAATTAAAAAACAGATTAGCCGCGAACTTTACTGTGGTACGTTGCTTCACTGTATGAAGCCCAGCTGTCATAGCTCTTCTTGAATGCAAAATACGAATCGTGCACTTTCTTTGTCATTGGGTCGGCTGCTGCGGCAGCATCCAAAATCTTCTTCGTTTCTGCGCGCATTGCAGCTATGACGGAATCTGGCAAGGGCAAAGCGGTTACGCCCTGCTTCTTGACTAGGTCTTCCATCGCTTCTGCGTTATTGCGCTGGCACCATGCCTCGCCGATGACGTTGCAGGCTGCCGAGGCATTTTGTACTACTGCCTGGAGATCCTTTGGTAACTTCTCCCATGCTGCTTTATTAATTAGGAGCTCAGATGTGGTTGCAGGCTCATGCCAACCGGTGGTGTAGTAAAACTTGGCTGCTTTTTGCAAACCTAGACGACGATCCTGGAATGGGCCCACGAACTCAGCCGCATCAATCACACCACGCTCCAGTGCAGGGAAAATCTCACCGCCTGGGAGCACCTTCACATCGACACCCAAATTAGCGTAGACCTTACCGGCGAGACCAGGGATACGCATCTTCAGGCCCTTTAAGTCCGCTACGGTATTGATTTTCTTTTTAAACCAACCGGTCATTTGCACGCCAGTATTACCGCAAGGCATCGCAACCATACCAAATGGGGCATAGGTCTCGTTCCAGAGATCAATACCGCCACCGTCATACAACCAACCATTCATGCCTTGGAAATTTAGACCAAATGGCACTGCGGTGAAGTACTGCGCAGCAAATGTTTTGCCGGTCCAAAAATAACTGTTGGCATGGTTCATTTCCACGGTGCCTGAACGCACCGCATCAAAACCCTCAAACGCTGGAATTAACTCGCCAGCGCCGAAAACCTGTATCTTCAAGCGGCCATTGGACATCTCGCCGATGCGCTTAGCAAGGTCCGTAGCGCTTCCTGGACCATCCATATAAAACGGCGAGCCTTTTGGATAAGCACTGGTCATTTTCCAATTAAACGTTTGTGCTGATTGGGCTTGCACAATGGCTGGCGCTCCGAGAGCAACACCGGCAACTCCTGCACCAATACCGGTACTCAAAAACTTACGGCGGTTTGATTCCATGATTGACTCCTCCTGAAAAAATACTAACGACACGTACACCATTAAAAGTTGACGCACATCAAGATTCTGGGAATGACTGATATGCACCGCAACCGAACAAGATATTTTTTACAACATAATCAATGTAGTGCATGACTCCGACTAAGAACTCAGGATATTCCCTAATTTAGTGCATGAACAGTACCTCTTTTGGGATGATTTTGTCGCATGCTTCAAATTGGTGATTAAAAGAATCTAAACTAGTGGTTTTCATATGGTGGTTAACCGCAACTAAGGAAACACAGCGCAATGCAAGCAAAATGGGGTATTCAAGGAATGGCGGTAGCGCCACACTCACTGGCGTCTGAGTCCGCTCTCGCAGTATTGCGTGAAGGCGGTAATGCGCTGGAGGCCATGATTTCAGCGGCGGCAACCATAGCCGTGGTTTATCCCCACATGAATTCCATTGGCGGCGACTCGTTTTGGGTGGTGCATGCTCCAGGCAAAGCGATGGGCGGCATTGATGCCTGCGGCGCCTCTGCTGGATTAGCCACCAAGCAATGGTATGCAGATAAAGGCATTACTAAATCGATTCCCTTTCGGGGCCCTATTGCGGCTAATACCGTTGCTGGCACCGTCTCAGGTTGGGGCGCAGCGCATGCCCTCTCCAAAAAAGGACTGGGTGGCAAATTACCCCTATCGCGCCTACTCGAGGATGCGATTCATTATGCTGAAGCGGGCGTTCCAGTCACATTAAGTCAATCCAGCTTAACGGAAAAAAAACGGGTCGAGTTAGCCAACATCCCTGGCTTTGCGGAGACTTTTTTAGTCAATGGCAAAAGTCCAGAAGTGGGTAGCATTTTTAAGCAAGGTAGGCTTGCAGCCACCCTCCGGCAGATTGCAAAAAAAGGCACGGACGACTATTACCGTGGTGAGCTTGCTGAGCTGCTCGCGAAAGAGTTAACGGCCATTGGCAGTCCATTGCGCCTAGCCGACCTGCAACGCCACCAGGCAAAGCTAATTGACCCACTGGAACTCAAACACAGATTGGGTAATGTCTACAACATGACGCCGCCCACTCAGGGCGTTGTTTCTCTGATGATTTTGGGCATTTTGGATCAACTCAATTTAAAACGCTTTGATGTCGATAGCGCGGAATACGTGCACCATTGCGTTGAGGCAACCAAGCAGGCCTTTAAAGTACGCGATCAGCACGTTACCGATCCTGCATACATGGCGCACCATGCGCAGCACTTTTTGACCCCTGACTTTTTAAAGGGCTTGGCTAGCAAGGTGGATGCTCAGAAAGCCCTGCCTTGGGGCGCTGGCCGGGGCCCAGCTGATACCATTTGGATGGGCGTTGTGGATGGCGAAGGCCGCTGTGTCTCCTTCATTCAAAGTATTTATCACGAGTTTGGCGCCGGCATTGTCTTGCCTAAGTCCGGCGTGAATTGGCAAAACAGGGGCTGTAGTTTTTCGCTGGATCCACACAACCTCAATACGCTTGAGCCGCATCGCAAACCATTTCATACGCTCAATCCTGCCTTGGCATTATTTAAGGATGGCCGCTCGATGGTCTACGGCACCATGGGTGGCGATGGTCAACCGCAAACCCAATGCGCCGTGTTTACGCGCACTGCGACCTATGGACTTAACCCACAGGATGCCATCAGCAGGCCGCGCTGGTTACTCGGCAGAACCTGGGGTCAAACCAGTGACAGCCTAAAACTGGAGTCCCGCTTTGATAGCAAAGTAGTTTCTCAATTGGCTGCCATGGGTCATGATATTGAAATGCTCGCTGATTTTGATGAGACTGTGGGTCACGCCGGTTGCATTATTCGTGAACCATCGGGCGTATTGCGCGGCGGCTGGGATCCAAGAAGCGATGGAGCTGTAGCAGCCTTTTAAAGCGTGATTTTCTGCTTTAATAAACCCAAGGGATGAGTTTGCGTACTCGCCCTTGGTAATCGGCATATGTAGAGAAACGCGCTACTAACCACCGCTCTTCTTTGCGCGATTTAATGTCAAAGAAGATGGCAATCGCAATTACGTATAGCCAAACTAAAGCGGATTGCTGAATCACTCCCCAGCCAATTGACAAGACAATCACTCCAAAATAAATCGGATGGCGTACTAAACGATATAAGCCGGTTTGCACGAGCTCAGCATTTTCTTTTGGTCTTGGTAATGGCGTTAGATTTTTTCCTAGATTGATTGCTGCTATTAGGGCAATGATGGTACCAAGAATAAAAATGCCGTAACCGAACCACAGCAGCAGGCCCCTAGGTGAGTAGATGCTTGTATCGGCATTTAGATGGCTGGGTCCAAAAAAAAGAATTCCTAGCAAAACTGCCTGCACCACAACAAAACCAATTCCATTGCCTTTGGGTGATTGTGAGTGAGGCGCCATCGCTACACGTACTCGGCTACTTCAACTAAATTACCATCGGGATCGCGTAAATAAACCGAACGTATTGGACCCAAAGCACCTCGGCGCGAAACCGGACCAACATCAATGGGGATCTTTTGTGCCTCGAGGTGCTTAATAAAGTCATCCAATGGCACGTGTGCAATCAAACAAAAATCACCCGAGCCAATCGTCGGAATGCGTGCTTTAGTTGGCGTTTCTGTATTGCGGTCTTGCAAATTGATTTTCAATTGATCAAACAGTAAAGCATGGCGGGGCTGCCCTTCAGGGCCTCTAAAAAACTCACGCTCAAAGCCAAAGGCTTTTTCATAAAACTGCGTAGTGACTTCAATGTCCGTAACGGTGAGAACAATGTGGTCAATGCGGTCAATTAAGGTATTCAAGGCTTACTCCTGTAATGGGATTTGCTTAGGGTAAAAAGGCGCCATCGGCCTCAAAGGCTTTCAGTGCTTCGCCCGTAATACCAATTTCTGCTAAGACTGAATTCGTGTGTTCGCCCAATAAAGGCGGGTGCATGCGAACCTGTTGGGGCGTGCCGGATAACTTCACGGCAAACCCAATATTCGGAACCTTGCCTTCAATCGGGTGATCGATTTCCATGCGCATTTGGCGATGTTTACCATGCTCGCTTTCAAATGCCTCTGGATAGGTATTAATTGGTCCTGCCGGAATACCCTCAACGAGCAATAGATCGACCCACTCTGTTCCGGTTTTAGTCACAAAGGTTTTTTCTAATTCGTTAACGAGTTCCTCACGGTTCGCAAGCCGCAATGGATTTGTCATGAAGCGCGCATCGCTGAGCAGGTCAGATCGATGAATCTTGTCACACAGTAAAGCCCATAACTTTTGATTGGTGGCGCCCATCACAAAATAGCCGTCGGATGCTTTCATGGCTTGGTAGGGTGCACTCATGTGGTTGGCAGTACCGAGCTTGTATGGCTCAACGCCAGTTCCCCAATACTGCGAAGTGTCCCAAATGGAAAATGCCAAAGCCGCGTCAAACAAAGAAGCATCAATGAACTGCCCTTCCCCGGTATTTTTCTTACCAATGTGCGCTGCCAAAATGGCATAGACGGCAAAGAGCGCGCAGCCAATATCGGCAACGGGGACACCTGCTTTTACAGGCGGTCCATCAGGGTAGCCCGTCACACTCATTACGCCCGACATGGCTTGGGCCATCAAATCAAAACCAGGACGCTCGGCCCAGGGGCCTGTTTGACCAAACCCAGAAATACTCGCGTAGACCAAACCGGGGTTGATGTCTTTTAAAACGGCGTAGTCGATACCGAGTTTTTTCATAACGCCGGGTCGGTAGTTTTCAACTAAGATGTCGGCTGTTTTTACGAGCTCAAAAAACACTTCTTTACCGGCCTTACTTTTAAGGTTCAAGGCAACACTGCGTTTATTGCGATTCATGTTTAAAAAACCCATGCTATCGGAGCCCTTCATCTTAAAACCCATCGCACCGCGGGTTTGATCGCCTGTACCGGGCGGCTCAATCTTGATCACATCAGCACCCAAATCAGCCAGCAACATGCAGCAGTAAGGACCTGCCATCACTTGACTTACATCTAAAACGCGCACGCCTGCTAGCGGCAAGGGTCGATTGGCAGCCTGCAATGGCTTATTTACACGTTGCGTGGAATTGGTCATGGTCTCTTTTGTTGTAGCGGGTTCTTTTGTAATTAGAATGAACCCATTACCTAATATAAATCATTTATGAGCCCATCTGCCCCGCCCCCTTCCCCTAGCCCCAAAGTAGCTCAAGTCCTCTTTTCAGTAGAAAATGGCATTGCCCACATCACCTTTGACCATGTCGCGGCACGCAACGCCATGACTGTAGCGATGTATGAACGCTTGCGCAGCATTTGCCTGGAGATTGCCGAGACGCCGAGCATTCGGGCGGCTGTACTGCGCGGCGCCGGCGGCAAATCATTTGTATCTGGTAGTGATATTGCACAATTTAGTGGCTTTACGAGTGGAGACGATGGAATTGCCTACGAAGCCTCGATTGATTCCTACTTTGCGCCATTAATTGATCTGCCCATTCCGACCATTGCAGTGATTGAGGGCTTGGCAGTAGGCGGTGGCCTAGCGATTGCCAGCTGCTGTGATTTTCGGATTGCCACGCACGATGCTCGTTTTGGTGTCCCAATCGCCCGCACACTCGGCAACTGCCTGTCTGTTGGTAACGTGGCTTGGCTTACCCACCACCTAGGGGTTGGCATGGTCAAGCGCATGCTGCTCTTGGCCGAGCTAGTCAATGCCACCGAGTTAGTTGCCAATGGGTTTGTACTCAAAACCTATGCCCTGGACGAAATGGATGCGGCTGCACAAGCCCTAGCAACCAAACTCAGCTCCCTCGCGCCCGTTACGCAAAAGGTATCCAAGGCGACCATCCATCGCATTCTCCGCAGTCAGTTACCCAACTGCAACGACTTAATTCGGGAATGTTATGGCAGCAATGACTTTAAAACCGGGGTCAATGCTTTTTTGGATGGAATACCCCCGAATTGGCAAGGTAAATAGGTTTAGGCTATCGAATCAGTAAACTCGTTTTATCGTCTTCCCAGCCTTGTCATGTTCTGCCTGTATTGCGAACCAGCCCAATAGGAAGGGCTTCAAGAGACCTAAAACACCCTCTTTCAATTCTAGGGGTAAATCGCTATATGGTTAATCCATAAATCCATTAAAAATGTTTCTTTGTTGCAAAAAGAATAAAGCGGAATACCGCTAGATTGAGACACAAGCCATAAGCCCAAAGAAGCTGCTGAAGTTGATCTTCGTCACTTTTTTATTGTTTATTCTCAGCTAGACTGCATCCGTTTGATTTAGGCATTGCAATAGATGAACCGATTTTATTAACGAAGGATAAATAAACAATGATTAAGAACTCATTAATTGAGAAGCTACTGAAGTCTGTTCTCTGTGTCTCATTGGTAACAGGAACCGCAGCAGTTGCGCAAGAATGGCCTGTGAAGCCCATTACATTCCTGAACCCATTTCCAGCCGGTGGTGGTACCGATGCCTTTGCGCGTCCTTTAGCCGCACAACTCACAGAGCAATTGGGTAGGCAAGTGATCATTGACAACCGCGGCGGAGCTGGCGGTACAGTAGGCGCGTCTGCCGCTGCAAAGGCAGCCCCAGACGGTTACAACTGGTTTGTCGGTGCTACACACCACACCATTGCTCCTTCGATGTATAAGAATTTAGACTATGACATTGAGAAGAGCTTTATTCCAGTGGCAATGCTTGCGAACGTGCCTCAGGTCTTGGTTGTAAACCCACAAAAAGTCAGCGCCCGCAACGCGAAAGAATTTGTCGATCTGATGAAAAAGAATCCAGGCAAATATAACTTTGCAAGCGCTGGTAGCGGAACCGTTCACCATTTGGCTGGTGAGCTTTACAAGATTCAAACGGGTACCTTTATTACCCACATCCCATACCGCGGCGCAGGTCCTGCAATGAGCGATTTGTTAGCGGGTCAGGTTGATCTTGAGTTTGATGGCTTAGCAACGTCAGCACCACAAATCAATGCTGGTAAATTGGTTGCGATTGCAGTTGCATCGAAGAATCGCAATCCAGCCATTCCGAATGTACCTACCTTTGTAGAAGCCGGCATGCCAGACTACATCGTGTCGACCTGGTATTCGCTCTTCGCTCCACGCGGCACACCACAGCCCATCGTCGATAAGATGATTGCTGAAGTGAAAAAAGCCTTGAGCACCCCAAAGCTCAAAGCAATCTGGGCTGCGAACGGCTCCGATATTCCGAACCTCTACGGTGAAGAATTCGGCAAGCAAGTGAATGCAGACGTGAAGCGCTGGGCTGCTGTCGTTGCAAAATCTGGCGCCAAACTCGATTAATTCGAGGTAACGCTAACGAAGAAAGCCGCTAATACAGCGGCTTTTTTCATGCCTGTTGTGCTATTCTTCGTTGTGAGGATTTTATTTCCTCTTGCGCTCGAAGAGCCAGATCGCCTAAACGCATTCAAGGGATCCACACTAAATGCCTAGCGCGTTTAGCTTCATCTCCTTCATTCGGATTGCCATTTCCCATCTTCCTGCTTTTTTGTTTGTACTTTTTTTGTATTGGTTTTCATGTTATTCACTGATCTCGGCCTGTCCGATCCCATCCTTCTAGCCATAAAAGAACATGGCTATACCACCCCTACTCCGATTCAAGGTCAATCGATCCCAGCCGTATTAAAGGGCGGCGACTTGTTGGCTGCAGCCCAAACGGGCACCGGCAAAACCGCTGGTTTTACCTTGCCCATCTTGCAACGCCTCATTACTGGCGCTCCGCCGGTAGCAGGTGCTCGCCGCCCTATTCGTGCGCTAATCTTGACGCCAACCCGAGAATTGGCGGCGCAGGTACATGAATCCGTCATGACCTACGGTAAATACACCAAACTAAAGTCTGCTGTCATTTTTGGGGGCGTCGGCCCCAATCCGCAACTCAAAGCAATACAGAGTGGTCTCGATATCTTGGTAGCGACACCAGGCCGCTTGCTGGATTTTATGGGTCAAAATGCCGTCTACCTCAAGGGAGTCGAGATTCTCGTCTTAGATGAGGCAGATCGCATGCTGGACATGGGCTTTTTACGCGACATCAAAAAAATCTTAGCGGCCTTGCCAGCCCAACGGCAAAACCTATTGTTTTCTGCCACCTTCTCTACTGAAATCAAATCCCTTGCCGACGGCCTATTGAACTCGCCTGCCCTAATCGAGGTGGCGCGCAGCAATAGTACTAATGAGGCCATCGCCCAAAAGATCCATCCAGTGGACCGCACTGCTAAACACCCTTTATTAGCGCATTTGATCAAATCGAATCACTGGGAGCAAGTGCTCGTCTTTACCCGTACGAAGCATGGCGCTAATAAGCTGGTGACGCAATTAGAAAAAGACGGCATCAGTTGCATGGCCATTCATGGCAATAAAAGCCAATCTGCCCGAACCAAAGCATTGGCTGACTTTAAGGCAGGCAAGCTAACTGCTCTGATCGCAACTGACATTGCTGCCCGTGGCATTGATATTGACCAGCTGCCGCACGTCGTTAACTATGACTTGCCCAATGTGCCAGAAGATTACGTCCACCGCATCGGTCGCACGGGCCGCGCTGGCTCCAATGGTGTTGCGGTTTCCCTAGTGTGCGTTGATGAGCATCAAATGCTGCGAGACATTGAGCGTCTTATTAAGCAAAACGTGCCGCAGGAAGTGATCGCTGGATTTGAGCCAGATCCACATGCTAAGCCTCAGCCTATTCAGTTGCGTAGTGGCCAGGGGCAAGGCCAACGGCAAGGTCGAGGTCAAGGGCAGGCAAGTAAAAAACAGGCAGGTAATGCGCCAAGGCCGAGTAACGCTCCGCGCCGGACGCAATCCAGACCTGCACGCAAACCAAACTGAGTATTAATTGAGTTCTAAATTGCGCAGCAATTGGAAGATCTCGCGATACGCCTTGGGAGGCTTATTCAGCTCCTTTTCTTTTCGCGCATTGCGAATGAGCGTTCGGATGTTTTGCACGTCCAAGTCCGGAAAGCGTTCAATGAGTTGAGTAAAAGCAGCATCGTCGGCAATGAGTCGATCGCGCAGCGCTTCAAGCTGATGCAACTTTGCTGTCTCAACTTTTCCAGGGCCTTCAATAATTTCCAGGCGCTTTTCAATTGCAGCAATTTCCTCTGCATCGAGTGCGCGCATCAATTTACCAAGATACTGCTTATGGCGCCGCAGGGCTTCAAATGTTTTAATCTTTTGGGTTTGGGCAATCGCATCGCGAATGTTTTCTTCGAGCGGAACGCTCTTGAGTGCATCGCCACTTAACTTAGACAATACTTCGGCCAATTTTTGGCGCTCGGTCATCTCGCGTTTCAGCTCTGACTTACTCGGACCTAGATCGTCTTCTTCGGGTTTAAACGGCATGAGGCGTATTTTAATCGCAATCCCACTTAGTGCCGCGGGCAGATACTTCAATCCTTTGGTTTGGACGATGGTTTGGGTGAGATTAAATCACGTACATGGTGCACTATCTTCAGCGCACTTACTGCAAACACGACCAACTTACGAGCGCCAGCTGGCTTGTAGCTCGCCAATAGCGCAAATGCGGCATACAGCAACACGCGATTCTTTTGAATCAACTCAATCACTCCCAGTCCACGATCAAGCCATGCGATGGGCTTTTGCCACACGCGCATGTCGTCTGCCATACTGGCGCGCTGCTCGGCTGATTTAGCAATCAAGCGCTGCTGACGCTCTAGCAATTGCTTTAGGCGTGTGTTCATGTCAGATGGTCACGGTCTTTTGCTAGCTCACCTAAACTGGCTTCAAATAATCTGGGCAT